>Ga0208390_1000300_pt1 | contig 17073 bp, 11 predicted proteins | sample Knorr_S7_td_Surf_FD_185594 | JGI IMG/M metagenome (GOLD analysis project Ga0208390, IMG submission 185594) | Marine microbial communities from Southern Atlantic Ocean transect - Knorr_S7_td_SurfaceA_ad_6m_LV_A (SPAdes) (version 2) | ecosystem: Environmental > Aquatic > Marine > Oceanic | place...
TTACAAGAGCATTATTACTGAAAAAAACTTTAAGAAACACTTTTATAACTGTATACAACGGGATTGCTAAAATCATTCCCACTATTCCAAATAAAATTCCACCTGATAATATAACTAAGAAAATTTCTAAGGGGTGAGATTTGATGGAATTTGAAAATATATATGGTTGACTTAAAAAATTATCAATTAATTGGGCAAATACATATCCGATTATGACATATATAGTTTTTGGTATAATAACACTGCTAAAATCCTGTCCAAGATAACTTGTCATTGTAAGAAAACTCATTAATATGATTCCAATCAATGGACCTATGTAAGGTATTAAATTCAATAATGCACATAAAAAGGCAATAACTACAGCATCTTTAACCCCAAATATTAAAAGAATGATAGTGTACATTGTAAATAAAATAGTTATTTGAAATAATAAGCCCAAGAAATATCGAGAGAGCAATATTTTAATTTCTATAAGAGACTTCTCGATTCTCTTTTTCATTTTTGTTGGGAATAGTTGAGTAAATAGTTTTTCGAAATATTCTCCATCCTTAAGTAGAAAAAAGGTTATAAAAATCACGGATAGAATACCAAGTGTGATTGATCCCAGAATTGATCCAACAGAGTTCAAGAGAACAGGAATGGCTTCCACACTGTTTTTAGTTAGACCTTCAATATCAACAAGACTTTGATTTAAATCAATATTGAATTTATTTAAGTAACCATTAAACTCTATATAAAGTGTATTTATTTTATCTTGAAAAGCATTAACGTTTAATAATGACAAGTTTTTACCTTGTTCCAAAACTAATGGTATCAATAGTGAAATAACTCCCAAAATAACAATTAAAATAAATGAGATTGCTAATATGCTTGCTAAAGTAGATCCAAACTTTAACTTAGAGGAAAGAAGCTTTACGACAGGTCTCGCCAAGAGGGTTAGAATTGAGGCAATAATTAAATATCCTACGATAATTTTTAATTCGTATATGATATATCCAATTAATATCATTGATATTAAATAAAAAATAGATTTTAATAGTGAATTTGGTACTAAACCTGAAAACATTTTGTAAATATATTATTTAATCATTGAAAAAATAGCACAAGCCATCATTCCTGCTGTTTCTGCTCTTAATCTATTTTCTCCCAAAGAAACAAATTGAAAGTCTGCTAATTTAGCTTTTTCTAATTCACTTTTTGAAAAATCTCCCTCTGGACCAATCATAATTAAATTATTTTTTTTTGAATCGTAAGCCTTAATGATATTTTTCTTTTGATAGTCTTCGCACGTAGCTAATAATTTATTTTCATCTTTGTTTTTTTTAACAAAATTCTTAAAATTTTGAGGCTCATTAAGTTTTGGTAAAAAATACTTATTTGATTGCTTTATGGCCGAAATTAAAATGTTCTTAGATCTTTTAACATTCATATTTTTTTTCTGTGATCTTTCGCAAATAAGTGGAGTTATCTCTGAAACACCAATTTCTACCGCTTTTTCTAAAAACATTTCAAATCTTGTTTGGGATTTTAACAATGATATAGCTACATGAAGGAAAGGTGGATTTTCAAATTTGGTTTTTGAAATTATTTCAAAGTTTGATTCTTTTTCTAGAATACTTATAATTCTAGCACTAAAGCAATAACTATTTCCATTGGTAAATTTAACTATTTGTCCTTCCTTTTTCCTGAGAACCTTCTTAATATGAATATGTTCTTTCCCTTCAAGCTTAAAAACCTTGGTTTGATTATCAATTTGGTCATTGTAAAACAGCTCCATTATATCTTATATCTGGCTTTAGAAATTTCTTTAAGATTAGAAAATTTTTTTTCATTGTATTTTAAATATCCAACCATAGCAATCATTGCAGCATTATCCGTAGTATAAGCTCTTTTAGGAAAAAAAACATTTATATTTTTTTTCTTTTGAAAAGAGCTCCTAATTTCTGAGTTTGCCGAAACGCCTCCCCCAAAAACAATATTTTTTATTCCAGTCTCTTTCACTGCTAGTAAAACTTTTTCTAATAAAATCTCAGTAATAGTTGATTGCAAGGATGCACACAAGTTATCTTGTTCTTTTTCAATAAAACCTTCAATTTTGTCAATGCCATTTTCAACTGTTCTTCTAAAGTTTGTTTTTAGACCAGAAAAACTAAAATTGAGACCATTAACATTAGGAATTGTGAAATCAAATTTAGTATTATCACCATTTTTAGATTTTTTGTCAATTAACGGACCTGCAGGATACTCTAAACCAATAACTTTTCCGCATTTATCGAAAGCTTCACCTATTGAGTCATCTAAAGTTTCACCTATTAATTTCATATCAAAATAATTATTGCAAAGTACAATTTGAGTGTGTCCACCTGAAATATTTACTCCGATAAAGGGGAAATTACTCTTGACTTCACAATTATCATCAATAAAATGACAAAGTAAGTGTGCTTGCATATGATTGACCTCAATTAATGGTATGTTTAGTGACATAGCTAGTGATTTTGCAAATGATGAACCTACCAATAATGAACCCAAAAGCCCTGGACCCCTTGTGTAAGCTATGGCATCTAACTGATTTTTTTCGATATTTGCTTTAGAAAGTGCCAGATTTACGACAGGAATAATATTTTTTTGGTGGGCTCTTGAAGCTAATTCAGGAACAACTCCACCATATTTTTTATGCACTTCTTGGTTAGCTATAACATTAGATAAAATTTTATTATCTGATATTACTGCAGCAGAAGTTTCGTCACAAGAGGATTCAATTCCCAAGATTTTTACAGGCACAATCTTTGTTTTTGTAAATATAATGTTATCAGTTATCAAAAATATCTTTTCAAAAAATAAAAAAAAGAAACTCTTAATATTTTTATCCTTAATACTTGTAGTTTTTTTTCTAATTTTTAAATATTTAGAAAATAATATTCAACAAATTATCTCAAAGGAGTTCTCTAAAAAAAATAACTATTCATTATCATTAGACGATGTAGATTTTAAATTTTCAGGAAATATTTCTTTTGATAACGTTGTCATTTTAAATAAAGAAAAAGACACAGTCTTTTATTCACCTAAGATTGTTGTTAATTCAAAAAGTTTACAAAAAGTTATCATTAATGATGAATTAAATTTTAATAACATATTAATTAAAGACGGTTTTTTTAACTATGAAAATTTTGATGATTTTAAAACTCTAAAAACTAACTCAAATTTTAACGATAATTTAAATATTAAAAATTTAAAACTAGATGACTTTAAAATTAGTTTTATGGATTACACTAGTATAGTTGATTTTGAAATTGCTGATTTAAGTTTAATCGATAATAAAATAAGTTTAAAAATAAAAGATTCAGAGCTTGACTTAAAGGATAATCAAAATTTCAAAAAAATAAATGCTAATGTTAACATTCACGATAACAATATAAAACTAAATGATTTATCCATTGCTTTAGACAATTCATTTTTTGAGGGAAATCTTTTCGTTAAAAATTTTAATGATTTAGAATTATTAAAATTTGATGGTGATATAACTAACAAATCAAAAATTACATCTTCAGATTTTATTGAAGGCTCTGCTGAAAACTCATTCAATTTTAATGTAAAATTTGAAGGTGATTTTAATCAAATATTTTTAAATGAATTTGAGCTTAAAAATAACAATACAAATATTTTAGCAGCGCTACAAATTAAAAATCCATTTGATAAATCTAAATATGATTTAACTGTTGATTTTACGGAATTCAGCTCTGTTAGTACAGAAATTTCCAATACGTTTCCTGAAATATTTGGATCATATATTCCAAGTTCATTACAGTCAATTGGAAAATTTAAACTTATTGGCAGTTTTATATATTCTAATGAAAAAATTGTGTCAGATTTTGAACTTTTTAACAATAAAGGAAACATTTATTCTAGTCTTATAATTTCAGAATTTGAAAATATTGATAACGCAAGTTACGCTGGAGTATTTAAGGGAGATAAAATTGACCTTTCAAATTTTATTTCAATCCCTTTTCTTGGCAAATCCAATTTTGAATTCACAATAGATGGAAAAGGATTTGTTCCCCAGTTTTTGGATTCTAATCTCGAGGGGAAGGTAAAGACTATCATTGTAAATGGATATGAATATCAAAATATTGACGTATTTGGTAATGTAAGTGACAAGGTGTTTAATGGAAAAATCAATGTTAATGATCAAAATATCAATCTTGATTTCACAGGTTTGATTGATTACTCTGACGAACTAATTGATTTCGATTTTTCAACAAATATTGTCAATGCTAATCTTGGTAAATTAAATTTAGCAGTTGATGACAATTTTTTAAGCGGAAAAATAAATACAAAACTTAGAGGAAATTCTATTTCCACTTTAATTGGAGATATTTCATTCAAGGATTTCGTTTATGGTTCAAAGGACAACAAGTATTTTTTTGATGAATTAGTTGCTCAATCAAGAATAAATAATGATATCAGATTTTATAATTTAAATTCCCCTGATGCACTAAGTGGTATAATCATAGGTGATTTAGATTTTTTTGAGTTACCTAAAATTTTAGAGAATTATTTTTTACTCAGGTATAATAATTTTAATCCTACTGATAAACTTTTTTTGACTGACCTAAGTTTTAATTTAAACTTAAAGCCAAAAATAGCTAGTGTCCTTAATAGCGATATTATAATTGATGAAAACACATTTATTCGGGGAGATTTTAATCTTGATGGAGCGTATGAACTTGTTTTCTCAACTCCATACTTTAAATCAAAGGATTTAACTGTAAAAAATATTAATTTGAAAATTAATGATAATGCAGTGAATGCATCTTTTGCGGAATTTCAATCTAAATTAATAAATGGAACAAAAATTAAAGTCAATTCTAAATTTTTAGATGATAAAACAGATTTTTATATAAATTTTAATTCTGCAAGTGGAGATAATAAAATAAATTTTAATCATTCTTTGGATAAGAATCAAAGATCTGTCTTTTCATTTTTAGATCTTTCTTTCGATTACAACAATAATAAATGGGTTTTATTAGAATCATTAAAAAAAGATGATAATGTTCTTATTTTAAGTGATGAATATCAGGAGCTAAAATCAACTAAGATTAAATCCGAGGATCAAGTCATTGAATTTAAATACTTAAACAATAAAGATGAGTTTGATTTTGATTCAATTTTTCAAAATGTTCGTTTTTCATCTATAATACCTAAGCCAAAAAATATTTTGTACGAAGGTATTGTTAATGGAAACATTTCATTATCGAAAAGGAGCGAAGTTTATTTGAGTAATTCTGAGATATTACTTAAAAATTTCTCCTCAAATGGTCAAATATTAGGTGATGGCCTATTAAATATTCAAAACAGTGACTCAAAAGATAAATACAACGTTGAATTTACTATCATTAATCAAAAATTAAAAACATTTAATGTAAGTGGATTTTTTAAAATCAGTGATAATGATTATCCACTTGCTTTGAATGTAGAAACTAATAAATTTTTAATTAGTCCATTTTCTGCAATTGGTGAGAATGTCCTGCAAAATTTTAAAGGACATTTTGATTCTAATTTTACTGTTACTGGGTCATTTTACAAACCAAATTTCAAGGGACATATAAAGGCAAATAATTCTAGTTTTGATGTTCCATACCTTGGGGTCAGATATAGTTTCCCTGAAAACCCATCTTTTATTCTTGACAAAATGTCTATATATATGGATAATTTTAAAATACAAGATACTCAAATGAACAGTTTTGGAATTTTAGATGGAAAAATTAATCATGATCGTCTAAAAGATTGGTTTTTAGATTTTCAAATTTCATCGGAAAATCTTTTGGCCATAAATACAAATAAAGAACAAAATGACTTTTATTATGGACAGGGGATGTTTGATGGATATGCTAAATTTTATGGACCTGGAAAAGATTTAGACATAAATATTAATGGATCTTCAAATGATAATACAAAAATTACAATTCCAATCAAATATGATGATGGAGTGGGTAGCCTTTCTTATCTAAAATTTTCATCTGATATTAATAATACAAATTTAATTAATCAAGGCCTAGAGGTTTTTATAGATCTTAAACTTAATAACAAAGCAGAATTAGAAATTATTTTTGATGAAAATAGTGGTTCCAAGCTTTCAGGTAGGGGTGAAGGTGATTTTAGATTTGAGTCTGATTACTCTGGTAATTTTAATATAAATGGTGATTTTACAACTGAAATTGGTAAATATCACTATAAAAATTTTGGGATAGTTGAAAGAATTTTTGATATTAAAAAAGGAGCAAATATCTCGTGGGATGGTGATCCCTACAAGGGAATTATTAATGCAGAGGCAATATATGAAGTTCCTGGTGGTGCAAATCCTGCTCCAATCATACAGAACGCATCTTTCAATAGAAAAATTCCTACACTGGTTAATATCCTTTTATCTGGGGAGCTATCAAATTTACATACACCAAAGTTTGAAATTTTATTTCCAAATACCAGAGGTTCTATAAAGTCTGAATTAGACTATTATTTGAATGACTACGAAAAGAAACAAACTCAGGCCATATCATTAATAAGTCAAGGTTTTTTTACAGAAAGTGGTAACAATTCTTTAGTATCATCTCAAACAATTACTAATAATCTTTTTCAAAGAGCATCAGGAATTATTGATGAAATTTTCACAAACCCAGAAGATAAGATGAATGTAGGAATAAATTATTCTCAAGGGGATAGATTTTCCTCATCAAGTTTATTAAATCGTGATAGGATAGGACTTTCATTGCAAAGTGAAATTAGTGATAGAATATTAATTAATGGAAAAATTGGAGTTCCTGTTAGTGGAACTGAGGAAAATATTATTTTAGGTGATGTACAAATTGAGTTTTTATTAAATGATTCAGGTAGTTTAAAGGCAAGAATTTTTAATAAGGAGAATGAATATCAATTTTTTGGAGATGAAATTGGTTACACTCAAGGTTTTGGAATTTCATATGATGTTGAATTTGACACTTTCTCAGAGTTAATTTCCAAAATAAGAAAAAAAAATAAAGAGAAATAATTTATATATTTATCAATAACAACTAAAACCAAAATAATGGAAACTAATATTTCAAAAAAAGCATTATTTAATGCTTCTTGTATTGCACTAACAGTTACTGCTATGACCTTTGCTATCAGGGCAGGTATTCTAGTTGAGCTTGGTGTTGATTTTAATTTAAATAATAAAGAATTAGGATGGATTAATTTAATGGCTTTTTGGGGTTTCCCAGTTGCTACAATTTTTGGTGGACTTTTATATAATTATTTTGGTCCCAAGAAACTTTTGGTTGCCGCTTTTCTTTCTCATTTAATCGGTCTTGTGATGACAATTTATGCAGATGGATTTACAACACTTTTAATTTCTTCATTCTTAATTGGTTTTGCAAATGGTTCTGTCGAGGCTGCATGTAACCCTCTTATAGCTGACATGTACTCCAATAATAGAACAACTATGTTAAATAAGTTCCATGTATGGTTTCCTGGTGGTATTGTTGTTGGGTCATTAGCAGTTGAGTTGTTGAATTTTATGTCAATGGGTTGGCAACTTAAGATTGCTACAATGATCTTACCAACTCTAATTTATGGCTACATGTTTTACAAGTCTGTATTTCCCAAGTCAGAAAATATTGAAACAAATACTGGATTAAATATTAAATCATTGTTAACTCCATTATTCCTTTTTATTGCTGCTTGTATGACTTTAACTGCAGTAACTGAGTTGGGAACTCAACAATGGTTAGTTCCTTTGCTAGATAAATCTGGAGCTAGTCCAATGTTAATTTTAGCCATGGTCACCGGAGTTATGGCTGTTGGCAGATATTTTGCTGGACCAATAGTTCATAAATTAAATCCAGTGGGAGTATTATTTATGTCAGCAATAATCTCAACCCTAGCCATATATTTAATGTCAATTGTTGATGGTACATCCTTATACTTTGTTTCAATCTTGTTTGCATTTGGAGTTTGCTACTTCTGGCCAACAATGATTGGTTTTGTCTCCGAATATTTACCTAAAACTGGTGCTTTAGGTATGTCACTAGTTGGTGGAATGGGTATGTTTGCTACAGGAATATGGCAACCTGTCATAGGTTCCTGGATAGATGAAAACACTCAACTAGCATTAGAATCTGGTCTTACACAAGATTTAGCAGAGATTACGGCAGGAAAAGCTACACTTGGAAATATCACATACTTTCCTCTAATCTTAATTTTATTCTTTGGTATTTTATATTTTAACAGAAAAAAATTAGAAAAAATAAGATACACTAATGTCTAATAAAATTAAGCTTGGATTTGTAGGAGGGGGTAATGATTCTTTAATAGGTGTGCTGCATAAAGTAGCTGCAGTAATGTTTGATAGGTATCATTTAGTTGGAGGTGTGTTTAGTTCAAATAAAGAAGTAAATGTTAAAACTGCAGATGATCTAGGTTTAGACCAATCAAGAATTTATAATGATTTTGAGGAGATGATTGATGCTGAGTCAAAAGTTGATTCGTCCGAAAAAATTGAAGCTGTTTGTATTTTGACTCCAAACTTTTTGCATTTTCCTATGGCAAAAAAATTCCTCGAGAATGGATTTCACGTAATTTGTGAAAAACCACTTTCAATTTCATTAAAGCAAGCTCAAGAATTAAAATCAATAAAAGATTCAAAAAATTTAGTTTTTGCAGTAACTCACACATATACTGGATATCCAATGGTTAGGCAAATGACTAAAATGATATCTGAGGGTATTATTGGAGATATACAGAGGGTAGATTCAACTTATTTTCAAGGATGGATTAATGATATTATTCATGACAAAGACAAAAGGAATTCAACTTGGAGATTAAATCCTGAAGTAAGTGGAATAAGTTCATGTCTTGCAGACATTGGAACTCATGCTTTTAACATGCTAGAGTTAGTTTGTGGAATGAAGGTAAAAAAAATACTTGCTGATTTAAATAATTTATATGAAGATAATCCATTGGATATTGATGTTAGTATTCTTGTAAGAATGGAAAATGGGTGTAAAGGAACAATTCGCTCAACTCAAATAGCCACTGGCCTTGAAAATAATTTAAATATTAGTGTATATGGATCCAAGGGATCACTATCTTGGGAGCAAGAAAACCCAAACTATTTATATTATTATTCTAATGATAAACCTTTACAGGTTCTAAAACCAGGACATCCTTACAATTCAAAAATATCTTTAGATGGAACAAAATTACCAGCTGGACATCCAGAAGGCATCTTCGACGCTATGGGTAACATTTATAGAGGTGTTGCTAGAGCAATAAGAGGTGAAAAAAATGAAAAAGGTGAATTTCCTACTATAGAGGAAGGTGTTAGAGGTATGGACTTTATTGAAAAAGCAGTAAAGTCTAATGAAAATGGTAATATTTGGTTGGAATTAGAATAATAGTTCTTCAATTTTTAAAAATATAACGTAATTTTGCAACTCGTTATGAAAACAATAGCTGTACTTACGTCTGGTGGTGATTCACCTGGAATGAATTCTTCAATTAGAGCAGTTGTTAGAGCATGTGCTCATTATCAAATTAAATGTATTGGGGTAATAAGAGGTTTTTCTGGTTTAATTGAAAATAATACAAAAGTATTAAGCACCAGAAGTGTTAGGGGAATCATCAATAGGGGAGGTACCTTTTTATATTCTGCAAGATGCGATGAATTTAAGACGACCGATGGACGTAAGATTGCACATAAAAACTTAAAAGATAATGAAATTGATGGATTGATTGTAATTGGTGGAGATGGATCATTTACAGGTGCTTTAAAGCTTAAGCAAGAATTTAACTTCCCTGTTGTAGGAATTCCAGGAACAATTGATAATGACTTACATGGTACATCACACACATTAGGATATGATACAGCTTTGAACACTGTTATGGATGCAATTGATAAAATCAGGGATACAGCCATTTCACATCATAGATTGTTTCTGGTTGAGGTTATGGGTGCAGATGCTGGATATATTGCCTTAAATTCTGGATTAGCTATAGGCGCTCAAGAAATTTTAATTCCTGAAGTTAACATGAGCTTTGAAAATCTTATTAATTCATTGAAAAAAAGTAAAAAATCCGGAAAAACATCAAGTATTATCGTAGTAGCAGAAGGTGATAAAACAGGAAAAAATGTTTTTGAATTAGCATCAAAGATAGAGGAAACATTGCCTAAATATGAAACTAGAGTCTCTGTCCTTGGTCATATTCAAAGGGGAGGTACACCATCATGTTTTGACAGAGTTTTAGGCACTCAGCTCGGTGTAAAAGCTGTAGAAAGTTTAATTGAGGGTAATGATGGTAATATGGTTGGTATTGATAATGGAAAAATAATTTTTACTCCCTTAGACAAAGCCTTGAAAGGAAAAAGTAAGATTAACAAGGAATTATTAAGAATATCTCAAATTATGAACACTTAAATTTTAAAATAGATGAGAAAAATTAAAATTGGAATTAACGGATTTGGTAGAATTGGAAGAATGGTTTTGAGACTTGCTCTAACAAGAACTGATTTAGAAGTTATCGCAATCAATGATCTTTTAGATATTAATCATTTGGCATATTTATTAAAATATGATTCTGTACATGGAAAAATTAAGAGTAATATTTCAATTGATGGAAATAGCTTGAATATTGATGGCAAAAAAATTCATATCACCTCTGAAAAAGACCCTAAACTAATCGGTTGGGATAATTTAGGAGTTGATGTAGTCTTAGAATGTACTGGTATTTTTACAAATCTAGATACAGCTAAATATCACATTGATGGTGGTGCTCCTAAAGTTGTAATTTCTGCTCCATCTAAAGACGCACCTATGTTTGTAATGGGAGTAAATCACGACACTATAAACAAAAATGATTTAGTTATTTCTAATGCGAGTTGTACAACTAACTGTTTAGCACCTCCAATAAAAGTTTTAAATGATAATTTTGGTGTTGAAGAAGCACTTATGACTACGGTTCATGCTGTAACAGCTACCCAATTTACAGTTGATGGACCTTCAAAAAAAGACTTTAGAGCTGGAAGGAGTTCATTACTTAATATAATTCCTGCCTCAACAGGCGCAGCAAAAGCTGTAACCAAGGTTATTCCATCTCTAGAGGGTAAGATTACAGGAATGGCATTTAGGGTACCTACTGCAAATGTTTCTGTTGTCGATTTAACTGTAAAATTATCAAAAGAAACATCTTATGAGGAAATTATGAACACAATGGAAATTGCGTCTAAAGGTGAGTTGAAAAACATTTTAGGGTTTTCATCAGACGATGTTGTTTCTCAAGATTTTATAGGAGATGTTAGAACTTCGATTATTGATTCTAAAGCAGGTATTGAATTAAACTCTAAGTTTTATAAAATTATTACTTGGTATGACAATGAGGCTGGTTATTCAAGTAAACTTTTAGATTTAGCAACTCATTTCTGCAAATAAATTAAATGAGATTAATTGTTGACAGTGGCTCTACTAAGACCGATTGGATATGTATCAACGATAAGGGTAAAGTTTTATTTGATACTCAGACAAAAGGATTAAATCCTCAAGTCTTGACAGAACAAATTATTGAAGAGAGAGTAATAAATAATTTTGATCTTTACCAAAAAAGAAAAAAAATATCTCATTTATATTTCTATGGTGCTGGTTGTGGAACTGAATCCCCAAGGAAACTTATAAAGAAAGTCTTTGAAAGAATATTTATTAATTCATTAATTGATATTAAAGAGGATACATATGCTGCTATATATGCAACGTGTGAACTTGGAATTAAATCAATTACGTCTATATTGGGAACAGGATCTAATTGTACCTATTATGATGGTAAAAATATTTTACAAAAAGTTGATTCTTTAGGATATGTATTAATGGATGATGCCAGCGGAAATTATTTTGGTAGACAATTAATAAGAGATTATTATTTTGATAAAATGCCATTATCTGTTCAAAAGAGTATTAGTAAGTCGTTTGATATGCAATCTAATACAATTAAGGATCATATCTATAAAAGACCAAATCCAAATACATATCTAGCAAAATTTGGAAGGTTTGTAATTGACAATAAAGAATTACCATATTTTAAAAAGTTAATTAGAAAAGGATTTAGTCTATTCATTTCTAATCAAATAGAGCAGTTTTCCGATTGTAGAGAAGTACCATTACACTTTATAGGATCTATTGGTTTTTATTTGAAGGATGAACTTGCAGAAGTTTTAGAATCCAAGAAAATGAACATTGGTAAAGTTTTGAGAAAACCCATTGATGGTTTAGTTAATTACCATCTAGAAAATATTTAGTTTACAGCAATCATATCTATCTCTACATCAACACCTAAAGGTAAACCACTAACCTCAATTGTTGTTCTAGCTGGTTCGTAATTTTTTTCAAAATATGATCCATAGATTGCATTAACTTTTGAGAAATTATTCATATCAGTAAGATAAATCTTTGAGCGAACTACATCTTTAAAATTAAATCCAGCCTCATCTAAAATAGATTGAATATTTTTCATAATTAACTTGGTTGCATCTTCAACTGAACCTTTAATTACCTCATTATTTTCTGGATTTATCGCAACTTGACCAGAAATATAAAGTGTTTTGTCAACCAGTACAGCCTGGTTGTATGGCCCCACAGGCAAAGGAGCTTTATCAGTTTTTATAATTTTTTTCATACTTTTTTATAGTCTTTTATCTGGCTCTTTCCTTTTATCATATTTTAGGTCACTTAAAAACCCTGACTTTATTCCGATAAAGAAATACCATGATTCTCTTATACTAAATGGAACCCAACTAAAATTCATTTTCCAACTATCTAAATCTCTTTCAAAACGAAGCTGTGTATATGTAAACCCCTTATTTTTAAAGTCATATCCAGAGGAACCGCCAATTTTCCATTTTTTTGAAAGTATAATATTTCCTGAAAACATCAAAGAATTATTTCCAATCTTTCTTTGTTTTCGGTTGTTTAAATAAGTGAGTGAGTGTGCAAATCTGAAATCCCAACCTATTTTATTAATGTATTCTGTTAAATTTTCTTTTCTCCTACCATCATTTTCATCATCATCATCAAACGTGCTTTTTGTTAGATCTTGACTAGAGCCAAATAAATCATCTGTCCTGCCTCCACCGGTAACATTTTCACTATTTTCACTTTTATTGTTTGAATTAAAAGATTTACTGTCTATTGAAAAATTCATATTTAGATTAGCACTGGTCATTCTTAATAAGCCTCCGCCATCTGCAATATTTAATTTATTTATTCTAAAGCCATTATCGTTAATTGAATAAGGATCAAAAGTTGCAGATAAATTTAGATTTAACTTGTTTTTAAATAGGTTTGTTCCTGTTGTCATTCTAACAGGTGATAGTTTTAACGAATCAGCTGCTAGATTATAACTTGTGGATATGTTAAAATTATTTAGAATAGTAACTTTTCTAGGCTCAGTTACAAGACTATCCTTTTCTTTAATTTTAGCTTCAATGTTATTGCTAATTTGTAAGCCAATTGCACTGGAATATCTACGTGAGGGTAATCCAAAGAAATTTTCTTCAAACCTTGTATACTCGGCGGTATTTCCAAATGCGTCTATAATGTAAGTATCATAATATTTTTCAAAACTTGGTCTGACATTGTAGCTAACAGAGGGTCTAATTACATGTCTAATTGATTGTATTTTTTTATCCTCTTTAAAATTGAATAGCCCATATATAGTTGTACCCACACTCATACCAAAATTATATTGACTAAACCTGTCAAAACCCCTAACTTGAATTTTGTCTTCTTGTTCTTGATTATTGATATCATAATCATTCCTAATTATTGTGTTACCAGTCCAAATCTCATCAAAATTTCCATTCATACTCACACTAAAGTGTTTTAATACTTTAAAATTGGTGCTCAACGGAATTGTATGTTTCATGCCATACTTAGCATCATCAAACATGCCTTTTTTAAAAAATAAGGAATCAGTTGTATTAATTCTGTTTTCCCCCCTAAACGTGTACTGTAAATTAATATTTTTAATAATTCCTTTTTTTTGCCCATTCTTTTTTACAAATGGATAAACTCTCTCAACATTACCTTGAAAAGTTGGAAGTACCAAATTGACTGTTTTTGATCTTGTATTTTGTGAGTGAGAGGCTGTTAGTGAAACATTTACTGAGGGATATCCCCTAAATGTCTTGGAAAATGATACTGATGAATTCAAAGTATTATTCAAAAAGTTAGGAGTATTAATTTGATTTAAAGATTCTCTAAAATAATTACTGCTCCCTAAATTTACCGATGCTGAAAATCTGTTGTAAGGGTTGGCTTTAGAATCTTGAGAGTGTGTCCATCGTATGTTGTAAATATTAGATTTTGAATAACCTGGTAACCCACGTTCACCATCTATGAGGTTTTCAAATCTTACACTTAATCTACCATTAAATGAATATCTTTTTCTATATGATGATTCTACTCTCATTCCATAGCTGCCATTAGTGTAATAATCTCCCAGCAGAGTTAAGTCAAAGTATTCCGAAGGTGCTAGATAATACCCGCCATTTTGAAAAAAATAACCCCTTCTGTTATTTTGCCCTATAGTTGGAAAAATAAATCCAGAATTTCTGTCTTCAGTAAGTGGAAAATAGGCAAATGGTAGAAAAATTGGTGTTGGTACATCATAAATATATAGGTTACTTGGACCAGCAATAATTTTATTTTTTGGAATGAATTTACCTGATCTTACTCTAATATAATATTCAGGATCATCCAGATTTTTTGAAGTTGTTACTTTCGCTTCCTTAATGAAGTATATAGAATCATTTTCTTTTTTTGTTGCTGAAGAAAATACATTCATTTCATTTTGAGTTGTTCTTGAGTTCCAAATTAAAGCTTTTTTTGTATCAAAATTATATCTTAAGGAATCCGGATTAATTTCATCTCCACCTTGTTTAAAAATTGGGGATTGTATATAATTTCCTAATGAATCTTTAATTCTTCCGGCAGATACAACATTACTTTCCCAATCGAACTTTATTATACCAGATTTCAATTCAATATCCATATAGTATAGCTCTGCGTTATCAAAGAGAGTAATAATTTTTTCTTTATTATTTATTTTAATATATCCTTTAGCTTTTCTTCTTACATCATCTAAAATCAGTTTAGTTTTAAGTGTATCTGAGTTTATAGTGTCTTTTTCAATATTTTGTGAAAACAAATAGCTATTGTTGAAAAAACTGTAAAAAAAACATATCAATAGTGGTATTACTTTTATATGTTTTTTATTAATATACAAAGCGATAAAAGATTTATTAAAATTAGTGATAATTTTATAAGAGATGATTTTTAAGCAATTTATTCATTTATTTGTTTTTGTATTTCTGTTTTTTTCATCTAATAGTTTTACCCAGAGTGTAAAAAACGAGTTTGTTGTTGTGGTTGATGCAGGTCACGGGGGAAAAGATCCAGGAAATAGGGGAAATGGTTATTTTGAAAAAAATATTGCTTTAAATATAGCTCTTAATGTTGGTGAAATACTTACACAGAATAAGGTTAAAGTTGTTTACACCAGAACCAAAGATGTTTTTGTTGACCTATACAAGCGAGCTCAAATTGCAAACAATGCTAATGCTGATTTATTTATTTCAATACATTGTGATGCCCATAATTCTAACGCATATGGCGCAGGAACATTTGTTCTAGGGTTACACGCTAATGAAAGAAATTTTAAAATTGCACAAAAAGAAAATTCTGTAATATACCTTGAGGAAAATTATGAACAAAAATATGATGGTTTTGACCCTAACAATCCAGAATCTGTTATAAGTTTAGTTTTGATGCAAGAGGAGTATCTTGATCAAAGCATAGTCGCAGCTAATTACATACAAGAGTTTTTTGTTAAAGACTTAAACAGGAGAGATAGAAAGGTAAAACAAGCAGGCTTTTTAGTTTTAAGAAATACATATATGCCAAGCGTTTTGATTGAAGCAGGGTTTTTGACAAATAAAACGGAAGGACAATACTTAAACTCTAGTAAAGGTCAAAAAGAAATTTCCTCATCAATATCAAAAGCAATACTTAAGTATTTATCAACTTTGGATAGCAATCTTGTTAATTTACCTGAGACTTTTAAATTTAATAATAAAGGTGAATTTTTATTTAAAGTTCAAATTTCTGCAAGCTCTAAATCATTAGAGCTCAAATCTTACAATTTTAATGGTTTAAATAAATTATCAAAATATAATAATAATGGTTTATATAAGTATTATTATGGAAGTACAACAGATTATAATGAAGTGAAAAAATTATTAAAAAATGCAAAGAATAAAGGTTTTAAGTCTGCATTTATAGCAGTATTTAAGGAGGGTCAACCGTATAGTTTAAAAAAATACTTGGATGAATTTCAATAAAGATTGCACTTATTTATAAATTTGAATAAATTAAGAGTGAAATTATCAAACGAAATAAAGACTGGTATACTTGTTTTAACAGGCATTATTCTATTTATTATAGGATTTAGTTATTTAAAATCAAACGATGTATTTATCACTGATAGGATTTTTTATGCTGTTTATGATGATGTTGAGGGTGTGAGTAAAGGTACACCAGTTACTATTAGCGGATTTAATGTTGGTAGCGTACAAGATATAGAGTTTTATAAAAATTCATCTAAACTTTTACTAAAATTTAGGGTTGAAAATGAGTTTAATTTTTCTAGTGAAAGTGTTGCTCAGATTTATGAAACAGGATTAATTGGAGGGAAAGCTGTTGCTGTAATTCCAAAATACGGTAATAAATTAGCAAAATCAGGTGACACTCTTCAATCTGATATAGCACCGGGTCTTACAGAGCTAGTGAATGACAGATTATCCCCTTTACAAGACAAAATCGAATCAATGGTAGTTAGCGCTGATTCAGTTTTAATTAGTTTAAATGCTGTTTTAAATACTGAGGCCAAACTAGAAATTCAATCAACAATTGAAAATTTTTCATCTACTGTTGCCGATTTAAAGACTTCTGCTGGTACGTTAGATGAAATCTTAGATAATAATAAAAAACAAATTAA
>Ga0208390_1000303_pt1 | contig 17052 bp, 12 predicted proteins | sample Knorr_S7_td_Surf_FD_185594 | JGI IMG/M metagenome (GOLD analysis project Ga0208390, IMG submission 185594) | Marine microbial communities from Southern Atlantic Ocean transect - Knorr_S7_td_SurfaceA_ad_6m_LV_A (SPAdes) (version 2) | ecosystem: Environmental > Aquatic > Marine > Oceanic | place...
TAGAAGAGGATATTGATACAATTAATCAGCTAAAAAATAAAGGATACAAAGTATTTGTTCTTTTAATTTCCGGCAGGCCAATGAACGTTGCAGATCATATTGATGAATGGGATGGGTTTGCTGCAATATGGTTACCAGGAAGTGAGGGAGATGGCGTTTCAGATATATTATTTGGAGATTATCCATCGACAGGGAGACTCTCATATCCTTGGCCAATACAAGCAGAGAAAGGTGCTAATGCTAAAACAAGTGATTTACTATTTGATGTTGGATTTGGACTTTAATATGAAGAGATTTTTAATTGTAATATTATTTGTTTTTTTCTCATTCTTTTCTAATTCTCAAAATTTAAGGACAGACGGTCAAAAAATTGTTGATGGAAATGGAAATGAGGTTTTACTCAAAGGATATGCACCTGGTGGTTGGCTATTGATAGAAGGTTACATGATGCATGAAACTGATGGAAGTATTGGTGCTCAACATGAGATTAAGGAAAAATTAATAGATCTGATGGGCGATGAAAAGACTGATGAATTTTTTAAAAAGTGGAGAGAAAATCATTTTACTAAGCGAGATGTTGATTCACTAGCCTCATGGGGATTTAATAGTATTAGAGTCCCAATGCACTACAATTTATTCACTCTACCAATTCAAGAAGAACCTAATTCTGGTGAAAATACATGGTTTGATGAAGGTTTTGAAATTATTGATGACATATTAGAATGGGCTCAACCTCATAAAATGTATGTTATTTTAGATTTACATGCTGCACCTGGTGGTCAAGGCAGAAATACTGATATCTCAGACTATGATCCTGATAAACCTTCCCTCTGGGAAAGCGAACAAAACAAAAGTAAAACAGTTGCACTGTGGAGAAAAATTGCTGAAAGGTATAAAGACAATGAGTGGATTGGTGGATATGATCTTCTTAATGAAACAAATTGGGATCTTCCAGGTGGAGTTGATTTAAAGGATTTATTTGTACGAATCACAGATGCTATCAGGGAAGTTGATGATAAACACATAATAATCATTGAAGGAAATGATTATGCAAATAATTTTACAGGATTGACTCCTCCTTGGGATGACAACATGGTATACAGTTTTCATAAATACTGGAATTCAACAAATGACGATGATTTAAACTGGATTCTGCCAATGAGAGAACAACACAATGTACCATTGTGGATGGGTGAGTCTGGAGAAAATTCAAATACCTGGTATACAGATGCTGTCACTTTATTTGAAAATAATAATGTAGGTTGGGCATGGTGGGCTATGAAAAAAATTGGAAGTGTAAATAGTCCATACAGAATTATTGTTAACGATGGTTATCAAAAAATTCTAAACTACTGGAAAGATGAAGGTGATAAACCAACAGAACAAGAAGCTTATGAAGCAATGATGGAATTAGCTGAAAATGCTAAATCAGAAAATTGCTTATATAGAAAGGGTATCTCTGATGCACTTCTTAGACAACCCCATTCAAATAATACGATACCTTTTAAAAAACGCCAAGAAATCCCTGGTGTAGTATTTTTATCTGATTACGATTTGGGTAAAAATAATTTTGCTTACCATGACAATGATTTTGCAACTTATCATCAGTCATCCGGATCATTTACTGCATGGAACAGAGGATGGCGATACAGAAATGATGGAGTTGATATTGAAGATAATAGTGATAATGTTAATAGCAATGGATATCACATCGGATTTGTTGAAAAAGGAGAGTGGACAAAATATTCTGTAAAAATTAATTCATCGGGTGTTTACAGAGTCAGGATTAGAAATGCCTCAGAACAAAGCGGGGGAAAGCTTTATTTATCTTTAAATGATCAAAACATTACACCAATTTATACTACCCAATCAACTGGAAGTTGGTTTTCTTTTGGTACATCAACAATTGAAGGTTTAATATTAGAAGAAGGAAACCATTCTTTGAAATTACATTTTGACGATAACACCCCGTTTAATATTAGCAGTCTACAATTTGAGAAAACAGCTGAGATATCAGCAGCTCCATTTAACTCTATTAATGGAAAAACTAATTCTAATGAAAGGTCCCTAGAGATTTTTCTAAATCAAGAAATATTGACTTCATCAATTGATGGTAGCTTGAATAAATTTACTGTTACTGTTAACGGAAATGAAAAGAGTATATCCTCTCTTAATTCAGATTCCTCTAAACTTAAAACAATTATTTTAAATCTTTCTGAAAACTTACTTTATACTGATGATATTAAAGTTTCATACTCTGGGGACTTAATTAAGTCTGTAAATGGAAAAACTTTAAATACCTTTTCAAACCTCAACATTATTAACGATTTAGAAGCACGTTTTGTTATACCTGGAAAGGTTGAAGTTGAAGACTATGTTAATATGTTTGGATTAGGATTAGAAGAAACAAATGATGAAGGAGGGGGTTCAAATATTGGATATACTGATAATGGTGATTATGCTGATTATAAAATTTTTACAAACACTGCCTCAAAATATACAGTTGATTTTAGAGTTGCATCTGAGTCTAATGGAGGAAAAGTGGCATTATCTTTAGTTGAACAGAATTCCTCAAGGGAGTACGTTTTGTTGCCCGAAGTTGATTTTTCCTCCACTGGTGGTTGGCAAGAATGGGTAACCGTAACAGCAAATCTTAATAATCCAATACCTAAGGGAATATTTCTTCTTAGACTTAAAGTTCTGGATGGGGGTTTTAATATGAACTGGATGAAATTTAGAGATTTAGATTCTGATTTAGATGGTATTGGAGATTCAGTTGACCAATGTCCTGACACTCCCTCTGGTGCTAAGGTTGATGTAAATGGTTGTCAGATTTTTGAGCTTCCTGTGAACAATTTTAAGGTTGAGGTTGGTAGCGCTACTTGTGTTGGCAATAGTGATGGAGTGATAGACTTGAGTGTGGAAGACGCATCATACGACTACACAATTACAATTACTGGTAAGGATAACGTCGTAATAACGGGAACAAACAAAACTGCTTCAGTCACCGGCCTTACTAAAGGTACTTATGAGGTTTGCTTTACAGTTGATGGTCAGGCTAACTATGAGCAGTGTTTTGAGGTTATAGTAGAGGAGCCACCAGCACTCACAGCATTTATTGATATTGATAATGATGATAAAAAAGCAAGTATCCAGATGAGTGGGTCTAGCAAATACAATGTAACGATCAATGGAATCAAACAAAAAGTTACTGGAAACAGTTTTGAAGCAACTCTATCTACAGGGCTAAGCATTATAAGAGTAGACACAGATTTAGAGTGTCAAGGTTTTGTAGAGAGAGAGGTGTTTATATCAGAGGATATTCATTATTATCCAAACCCGACTGATGGTGATGTAAAAGTACATGTAGGAGGGGAGGATACTAGAGTAAAAGTTAATATCTTTAGTGAGAAGGGAGATCTAATTTACAGCAGATATCAGGATATAGCGGATATGTCTAGAAAAACGAATATAGATCTAACAAATCAAATACCTGGAGCATATATAGTTGTTTTAGAAAGTAAAACAGTTAGAAAAACCTTTAAAGTAATTAGAGAATGAAAAAAATTATTTATTTACTCACAGCGTTTTTTATTTTCTCGTGTAGTGGAGATGGAGGAGATTCAGGTGATGGAGGAGGTGATCCACCACCACCTCAGCCACCGGGCGCTGTAACTTTGACAGCTCCGGCTAACGGGAAAGTATGTGAGACAGGAACTAGTACTTCTGACACCAAAAGTAATGTAGATTTTACTTGGCAAGCATCTTCCAATACTAGTACATATGATTTACAGATTACTAATTTGAATACTTCATCAGTTGTAAATAAGAATGGGTTAACGACAATTAGCACAACCGTTGAATTAGATAAAGGTCAGCCATATATTTGGAAAGTAATTTCAAAAAATACTACTACTACTCAAACAGGTACAAGTACATCTTGGAAGTTTTATTTAGCAGGACCAGGAATTAAAAATTATGCCCCCTTTCCAGCTGACTTAAAATCACCAAGTTCTGGTTCAACTGTATCTAGATCCTCTGATGGTAAAGTAACATTCAGCTGGGAAGGATCTGATCCCGATCAAGGGGATGAATTAAAATATACTTTGTATGTTGATAAGACTGATGGTAAACAAACGCCATCAAGTGAACTTACAAATTTATCTGATAAAACTGTTGATGTTGCTCTTGATGCAGGTTTAACATATTATTGGAGAGTTAAAACAAGTGATGGAACTAATAGTAGCTACTCTATTGTTTATTCATTTAAAACAGATTAGTTTAAAAATCTCAAATAAATGTATTTTTATTGAAAATTTAACAATTGAGAAGTATATTTATTTTTTTACTAATTACAATTTCTTGCTCTGAGGATGATAATAAAAACATCAAAGTTCAAGTTCCAATTCCTACATCAATTAATTCTTTATTTAATGAAAAACCAGAGATTATTAAGTTAGATTTAACTAGTAGTTCTCAAATTGAGTCATGGGTTCAGATGATTAGTTTTACAGAAAAATTTTCTGATTTATTTGAGAAAGAAATTAATCATAAATCTAAAATTAAGCTTCTTAGCACAGATCTGGATAAAATAAAAAAAGAAACTATACCTGGGAAATATAAAACTTCTCCAATTATTGGAAGGATAAGAGTAGTAAATACATATCTTCAAAAAATTGATTCCTATTTATTGAATCAAGATAATTTAGAAGCATATAAAATTGACTTAGAAAATCTAGTAGAATCTTATAATGGTTTATTATTTCAAATTAATTTAATAACAAAACAACTTGATAATTAGTTCTTCTAACAATTCAATTTATTAATTTGATTTTTAATTTCCTCATCCTCTATTTTTCGAAAAATTAAATAAGGCTTATTTATTTGTTTTTTTTCTTTTAGAACTGGATTACTGAATGTTAATTCAGTCCACTTTGTTTCTTTTATGTTAAGAATTTGTCTGATTTTTTTTGATGCATTTGGTAAAAAAGGTTCAGACAATAGCGATAATAATCCACATAACTGAAGAGATACATACATTATTTTTTTTACTCTTTCAATATTGCCCAATTTATATAATTTCCATGGCTCCTCCTCAGCTAAATATTTATTACCAAGTCTCGATAAGTCAATTAAAAGATTTATTGCTTGTCTAAATTTATAATTATCTAATGCTTCAGAAATCAGTATTGGCATTTTATATGCTCTTTTTAATATTTCTATGTCAACAGTATCTAAATCTCCAGATTCTGGAACAAAGCCATCATAATATTTGTGAGTTAGGACAAAGACTCGATTTATGAAATTTCCAAAAATCGCTACTAATTCGTTATTATTCCTTGCCTGAAAATCCTTCCACGTAAAATCATTGTCTTTGGTTTCTGGTGCATTAACTGTCAATGTATATCTGAGTGAATCTTGCATTCCTGGGAAATCATTCAAGAACTCATCAATCCATATTGCCCAATTTTTTGAGGTTGAAAATTTTTCTCCCTCTAAATTTAAAAACTCATTAGCAGGTATATTTTCAGGCAAAATATAGCCACCATGTGCTTTAAGTATTATAGGAAATATAATACAGTGAAATACTATATTATCCTTTCCAATAAAGTGAATAAGCTTAGTGTTCTTATCTTTCCAGTATAATTCCCAATCTTTATTATCATTTTTAGCCCATTCTTTTGTGGATGAGATATAACCTATGGGTGCATCAAACCAAACATAAAGAACTTTGCCATCACCATCTTTGTGAGGAACTGGTATCCCCCAATCTAAATCTCTAGTAATAGCTCTAGATTCCAATCCTTGATCAATCCATGATTTAACTTGCCCATATACATTTGATTTTGCAGAATCTTTTTTATCCTTAAGAAACCAGGTTTTTATAAAATTTTCATATTCTCCTAATGGCAAGTACCAATGTGTGGTTTCTTTTTCTACTGGTTTTGCTCCACTTATTTTTGAAATAGGATTAATTAATTGTTCAGGGCTTAATGAGCTTCCACAATTTTCACATTGATCACCGTATGCATGTTCAAATCCACAGTGAGGGCATTCTCCTTCAACAAATCTGTCTGCTAAAAATTGATTTTCAACTGGGTCATATAATTGTTTGGAGTTTTTAATTTCAAAACAATTTTTTTTATTAAGAAATTGAAAAAACTCAGATGCTGTTTCGTGGTGGATTTTGGAGGATGTTCTTGAATAATTATCGAAAGAAATACCAAAATCTTCAAAGCTTTTTTTTATTAATGCATGATATTTATCAATAATTTCTTTTGGGGTTTTATTTTCTTTTTTTGCTCTAATAGAAATTGCAACACCATGTTCATCACTTCCACAAATGTAAGCTACATCATTATCAGTGATTCTTTTGAATCTTGCATAGATATCAGCTGGTATATATGCTCCTGCTAAATGCCCAATATGTAAACGTCCATTAGTATAGGGTAATGCAGACGTTATGGTATATCTTTTTTTACTTTCCACTATTAGTTTCAAAAATAGTCAATTTACAAATGAACTTCTGTTTATATTAAAATGTTATTTTTACAATTATTTGTTTAATTTAAAACAAGACTAATTTGAAAACAATATCTCAAGCTGTTAGTGAGTATATAAAATCAAAACCATTTTTAAGCTCTGCGCTTTCTGATGGCATAATTAATTTCACTTCACTCTCAAGAAAAATAAAGCCTGAAATTGAAGAAATGTTACGAAAAAGTGTCAACAATGGAGCAATTGTTATGGCTTTAAATAGATTATCTCTAAACCTTGAATTTCAACACACTCAAAAAATTAAAAGAGTCATAAAAAAAATTGAAGAGGTTTCTGTAAGATCTAATCTGGTTGATTATAATTTTAAAGTTTCAGATACAATACTTAATAGTCAGTCAAATATTTTAAAAAATATATATGAAAGCAAGAATGATTTTTATACCTCCTCAAGAGGTATTGACGAGTGTAATATAGTAGTTAGTAAAAATTTATGTGAGTTGGTTGAAAACGAATTAGTTAATGAATTTTGCATTAATAAGACTGAGCAACTTTCAGCAATTTCATTTAAATTACCCGAAGAAAATGTATCAGTCCCAGGAATCTATTATTATGTATTTCAAAAATTATCTTGGGAAGGAATTAATATTAATCAAGTGATTTCTACATCTAATGAGTTTACTATTTTAGTATCGGAAAGTGAAGTTGATAAAGCATTTTCAATAATCAATAAACTCAAATCTGTCTAAGTTTTGAATTGCTTGATCAATTGATCCTATTTTTTCAAAAACTAAATAAAGTTTATTCTTTTCTCTTAATTCACAATTTTCAAATTTTTGAATATCCCTCATGATATTTTTAAATACTAAACTCTCAAAAAAATTGTTATTCTTATCAAAGATAAAGTAACACAGCATTTTACTTTTTTTTATCACAATTTTTTCAAAACCTAACTTTTGAGCTTTCCATTTCAATCGAATACTTTTTAGAAGATCTATAGATTCAACAGGAAGAAATCCGTATTTATCCTTAAGTTCTTTTTCAAACTTAATCAACTCATCATCATTATTTAACTTCGATAGTTTAGTATAAAGAATTAGTCTTTCATTCACCTTTGAAACGTAAGTATTAGGAAATAATATTTCAAAGTCAGTATCAATGATAACATCTCTAATAAAATTATTATTTGATTCTTCTTTAAACATTTTTTTGAACTCATTACTTTTTAATTCTTCAACAGCTTCATTTAAAATTTTGTGGTAAGTTTCAAAACCAATATCATTTATAAATCCACTTTGCTCACCGCCTAATAAATCACCAGCACCTCTAATTTCTAAATCTTTCATTGCTATATTAAAACCTGAGCCTAATTCAGAGTATTGCCTTATAGCATTAATCCGCTTTTTTGCCTCATCAGTTAATGCTGATATTTCAGGTGTTATAAAATAGCAAAAAGCTTTTTTGTTACTTCTACCAACTCTACCCCTCATTTGATGTAGGTCACTTAGTCCAAAATGGTGTGCATTATTTATAAAAATTGTATTTGCATTAGGAACATCTAATCCACTTTCAATAATAGTTGTTGATAATAGTATATCAAATTTATTTTCAATAAATTCTAACATAATTTTTTCAAGATTTTTACCATCAATCTTACTATGAGCAATTTTAATTTTAGCATCAGGAACCAAGTTTTCAAGCCAATTTCCAAATTCATTAATATTATCAATTTTATTGTGTACAAAAAATACTTGACCTCCCCTTTGCATTTCAAATCTTATTGCATCTTGAATTGACTTTGCATTAAATCTAATAACTTCAGATTCAATCGGCACTCTGTTGCTAGGTGGAGTAGATATAATTGAAAGGTCTCTTGCAGCCATTAAACTATATTGAAGGGTTCTAGGAATTGGTGTTGCAGTAAGTGTTAGAACATCAATATTTTCCTTGATTGATCTAATCTTTTCTTTTACATTAACTCCAAACTTTTGTTCTTCATCTACAATTAATAATCCTAAATTATGGTATTGAACAGAATCATTTACTAATTGATGAGTTCCAATAATTAAATCAAGTTTTCCAGTACTAATCTCATCTAGTATTTTAGTCCTTTCTGTCTTTGTTCTAAACCTATTTAAATAATCAAATGATATAGGAAAGCCATCAAATCTTTTTAATAAAGTTTTATAATGTTGAAATGCCAAAATTGTTGTTGGTACTAAAATTGCAACTTGTTTACCATTGTCAATTGCTTTGAAGGCTGCTCTAATCGCAACCTCAGTTTTACCAAATCCAACATCACCACAAATTAATCGATCCATTGGATTCTCAGATTCCATATCAGTTTTTACATCTGCAGTAGCTTTAATTTGGTCTTTTGTTTCTACATATAAAAATGAAGCCTCAAGCTCATTTTGCATTGAGCTATCAATTTTATACTTATATCCTTTAGAAATTTTTCTTTTTGCGTATGATTTTATTAAATCAAAAGCAAGTTTTTTTATTCTAGTTTTTGCTTTAGTCTTTAATCTTTCCCAGGCTCCAGACCCTAGTTTAAAGATCCTAGGTTTTGCACCATCTCTACTCTTATATTTTGAAATTTTGTGAAATAAGTGAACACTTAGATAAAGTGTATCATTTTCTCCGTACACTAACTTAATCGCCTCTTGTTTTCTTCCCTCAACATCAATTTTTGTCAAACCTTTATAAATTCCAACTCCATGATCAATATGAGTTACGAAATCCCCAACGTTAATTTGATTTATATCATCAATATTAAGTTTTTTCTTTTTGCTATATTTTTTTTGAATTCTGTATCTATGAAATCTACTGAAAATTTCATGATCTGTAAAACAAACTCTTAAATCATCATGATTTATAAAACCTTTATAAATTGGTTTTATTATTGTCTTAAATTCATAACTATAATCAAATTTTGATAATATTTGATAGAATCGTTCTGCTTGTTCTTTACTTGAAAAATAAATATTTAGTTTATAATTTTTTGATGAATAATATTTAAGCTCATCGTTTAAGATTTCAAACTTTTTATTAAATGCAGGTTGCTGAACTATATCAAGCTTAATATCAAAATCTTTGTTAAAATTATTTAGATGAATAATTTTTCTTTCATCAATTTCTTTTAAAAATAATCTATCGGAATATTCGTTCTTATTCTCCTTAAAATTCTTGGATAGTTGTTTTTTAATTGAATCAATTTCATCGATTAATAAAGTGGTATTACTATCAGTTAACTCAACTATGCTGTTTGCTCTTCTAATTAAAGATTCATTGGATAAATCAGGTATAATTTTAGCTTCAACTAATTCTTTTGTTGAATATTGAGTATCTATGTTAAACTCCCTTATGCTTTCTACAGTATCACCATCAAATTCAATTCTCAATGGACTTGTATATGCAAAAGAAAAAATATCCACAATATTTCCTCTTCTTGCAAAATCACCAGGTTGTTGTACATAATCATCCTTTTCAAATTTTAAATCAAATAGTAATTCATTAATTGAATTTATTTTTAAAAATTGTCCTTTTTCTATATTTATCGTTTTGGAATCAATTTCTTTATCATCAGGAATTTTTTCAAAAATAGCTTCTGGATAAGTCACTATTATTTTAGTTTCTTTATCTAAAATATCCCCAATAGTTTTGGATCTGTTAATGATATTGCTTTCATCTTTAATTTTTTTGGTATCGTTTCTATAGTTTGATGGTAAAAAACTACAATTTTTTTCACCAATTAATTCTATAATATCGCTGTAGACATATGAAGCAGTTTCTTTTGAATTACTTATGTAAAATATTTGTTGATTAATTGATGAAAATATGTCGATCAGTAAAAATGACAATGATGAGCCATAAGCACCCTCAACTTTAATTTTTTTTTGATTTTTTGATATAAGTTTCCTGAGTTTCTGAAATTTCAGAGACCTGTAGTGATTCAACCCAAAAGGATATAAACCTTTAATCATCAATCTTTACAATTATCAAGTAATTGTCGTGCGAATATATACAATCCTTAGTTATATATGTAACAAATCAACCCTTAAATACCTTAAATATTTCAAAAATTAATCTATTTAAAAGATTAGATTAGATTTGCATTTAAATTATGGGATTTATAATAAGAGATGCCAAAAAAAGTGATGCTAAATCAATCCTTAAATTGATTAAGGAACTTGCTATTTTTGAAAGAGAACCTCATGAGGTTATTTTAACAGAGCAACAAATAATAATTGACGGATTTCAAGATCAACCAAAATTTAAGTGTTTTATTGCAGAAATTAAAAAAGAGGTTGTAGGTATTGCATTGATTTATCCTAGATATTCTACCTGGAAAGGATCTGCCATGCATTTAGAAGATTTGATTGTAACTGAAAAGCATCGTGGAAAAGGAATTGGCTTTGCATTATTTTCAAAGTTTATCAAGTACTCTTACAATCAAAAAGTTAAAAGAGTGCAATGGGTGGTTCTTGACTGGAATCAAAGTGCTATTGAGTTTTATAAAAATAATGGAGCACAAGTACTCAATGATTGGAGGGTAGCATTGATGGATGAAAATGCAATTAAAAAATTTGTAGAAAATGAAAGTATTTAAGTTTGGTGGTGCTTCAATAAAAGATGCACCCAGTATTAAAAATATTTTAGAAATTATATCAAAATATAAGAAGGATAATTTAGTGATAGTTGTTTCTGCAATGGGAAAAACTACTAATGCTTTGGAGAAAGTTGTTGATAGTTATTTTAATGATAAAGCCCAATTACAGTCTAGCATTTTAGATGTTTTTAATTTTCACATAAATATCCTTAATAATCTTTTTGAAAAAAATCACTTCATTTTTTCAGAACTAAACACTTCATTTGAAAAATTAGGTTCATTTATAAAATTGAATAAGTCACCTAGTTACTCTTTTGTTTATGATCAGGTAGTTTCTTTGGGAGAATTAATCTCTTCAAAAATTATATATGAATATCTTCTAAAAAATAATATAGACTGTTCCTTAATTGATGCTAGAAACTGTATTAAAACCAACTCTAAATACAGAGGAGGTAAGGTTCAGTGGGAAATGACAAACAAGAAAATAAAAGAGCTAATTTGTGACTCAAAAATAAATATTACTCAAGGGTTTATCGGTAGTGATAGTAATAATTTCACCGTTACACTAGGCAGAGAGGGATCTGATTATAGCGCCGCTATTTTTGCTTATTCATTAAACGCAGAATCGTTAAGTATTTGGAAAGATGTTCCTGGTTTGCTGAATGCAGATCCTAAATTTTTTTCTAATACTAAACTATTAAATCAAATTTCATATTCAGAAACAATTGAACTGGCTTTCTATGGAGCATCTATTATTCATCCAAAAACCCTTCAACCATTACAAAAAAAAGAGATTCCTTTATTTGTAAAATCATTTAAAAATCCTCTTTCAAATGGAACAGTAATTTCTAAAGGAGTTGATATTAATCCTCTTATTCCATGCTATATTCTTAAAGAAAATTTAATTCTATTAAAAATTTCATCACTCGATTTTTCTTTTATGGTTGAGGATAATATTAGCCATATTTTTAAGCAACTTCATGATCTCAAAATGAAAGTTGATGTTATTCAAAACTCTGCTATTACTTTTTCAGTTTGTTTTTTTGATAAGTATAATAAGATAAATGAACTTATAAGTAATCTGGAAGGTAAATTTAAAATTCAAATTCATAAAAATGTATCACTGTTTACTATAAGACATTTTGATGAAAAATCTATTAAAAAAATTAGTAATAAAAGAAAATTGCTTTTGGAACAAAGAACAGAAAAAACAGTGAAATTAATCTTTTCTAACTAAAATTTTTTTCTGAAAAATCTTTGCAAAATAACTTTATTTCATCTCTACATTTTGCAAATGCACTCTCAATTAGTTTAGGGTTTTTAATTGAACTAGGATCAAAAAAAGGATGATGAGTTCTAATTGCATTTTCTGAGAAAAAAATTGGACATTTTTCCTGTGCGTTATCACATACAGTAATAATATGGTCAAATTTCACACTGTTAAATTCATTTATATTATTTGAAACCTGCTTTGAAATATCTATTCCATCATCTTTCATTGTTTTTATTGCCAACTTGTTTATTTCGTGATTATCAACCCCAGCACTGTAGACATTTGCTTTATTTTTTAAAAAAAATTTTAAATAACCCTCTGCAATTTGACTTCTACATGAATTACCAGTGCATAAAACTAAAATCTTTTTATTTTCCATATAAATCTTTAATTTTTTCTAAAACAACTTGAGCTAATTTTAATTTACTCTCAATTGACCAGCCAGCAATATGGGGGGATAATACTACCTTTTCAGATTTCTTGAGGTATTCAAAATCACTATTTATATTTAAAAACTCAAAGGATTTCGATTCATTTTCTATTACATCTAGACATGCTCCTAAAATTTTACCTGTTTTGATACCATCTACTATATCAGATGTTTTTAAACATTCTCCTCTGGATGTATTAATTAGAAAAAAAGATTTTTTGCAATTATTGATAAAGTGTTTGTTTATTAGATGAAAGCTTGAATCGTTAAGATTTGTGTGCAGGCTTACGATATCACAGCTTTTCATTATTTCACTAATGCTAACTTGAGTAGCGTATTTATCAGATACATCTTCAATAATATCATTGCATAAAACTCTTACATTAAAGCCTGATAATTTTTTAGCTAAACTTTTTCCTGTATTTCCGTAACCAATAATTCCGATTGTTTTTCCATCCAATTCAATCCCCCTGTTTTGTCCTCTTTCCCAAATATTTTGGTTAATCTCATTATTTGATTTAATAATTTTATTTAGTAGACTTAAAAGCATACCAAGAGCATGTTCACCTACAGCATTTGCATTTCCCTCAGCAGCAGAAATTATTTCTATATTTTTCTTTTTAGCATAATCAGTATCAATATTTTCCAGGCCTGATCCTACTCTAGCTATAAATTTTAAATTTTTACAAGAGTCTATAAATCTTTTATCAATTTCAATTCGGCTTCTTAGAATTATACCTTGATACTCCCAAATCTTATTTTCAATTTCTTTTTTTGTAGAAATTAAGTCAAAGTAGTTTTTAAAGCCAAGTTTTTCTAATTCATTTTTTAGCAGTTCATGATTTTCATCTAAATGAAGTATTTTAGGCATTTTAGAATCCAAGAATAATTTTTGCTATATAGAAAAATAATAATATGCCTATTACATCATTTCCAGTGGTTATAAAAGGGCCAGTAGCAATAGCGGGATCAATGCCAAATTTTTCAAGGATAATTGGAACTGAAGTTCCAATTAAAGCAGCAACTATAATTACTAAAATCATTGAAACAGAAATCGTAATACTCATCTCAAGGCTTTGATTAATTAAAAGTCCAAAGATTATAATAATTAAACTTAGAATAATTCCGTTTAATAAAGTAAGACTGATTTCCTTTATAAGTCTTGAAACTAAACTTCCCTTTATTTGGTCATTGGCCAATCCTTGAACTACAATTGCAGATGATTGAACACCAACATTCCCTGCCATTGCAGCAATTAAAGGAGTATAGAAAAATAGTGCTCTTAGTTCTTTTGTTGCCATGATACTTTCAAAGCTCTCTAAAATAAAAACACTACCAAGTCCGCCAAATAATCCAAGGATTAACCATGGCAATCTAGCTTTAGTTAATTCTAAAATAGAATCATCTGCTTCAACATCATTCGAGATTCCTGCCGCTAGAAAATAGTCTTCTTCAGCTTCATCTTTTATGTAGTCAACTATATCATCAATAGTAATTCTCCCCAATAACTCAGTTTTGTTATTAACAACGGGTATCGCCTCTAAATCATATTTTGACATTAATTTTGCAACCTCATCAGCAGAATCATTCACATTAACATAATCTACTTTGGGAATGTAAATTTCTTTTATTTTACTTTTTGATGGTGAAGTAATTAAATCTTTTAAAGATAACCTTCCAATCAACACCTTTTTTTTATTAAGAACATAGATTGAATGGACTCGAGTAATATCCTTTGCTTGTTTCCTAATTTCTCTCAAACAAGTTAATACACTCCAATTTTCATTTACACTAATTAATTCTTTTGCCATTAAACCACCAGCTGAATCTTCTTCATAATTTAAAAGTTCTCTAATGTTATCTGTAATATTTTCATCTTTTATGAGTGAAATTACTTTTTCTTGTTTTTCATCAGAAAGTTCAGATAAAATATCAGCCGCATCATCACTGTCAAGTTCTTTGATTTCTCCAGCTATCTCTTTCACTGATAATCTTTCAAGTATTTTTTCTCTTACATCTTCATCAAGCTCAGTTAGTACATCAGATGTTTTATCACTATCAATGAGTTTAATCAGGTAAATACTTTCTTGAAAGTTTAACTCATTAATAATTTCAGCAAGGTCTGCATAATGAATTTCCTTAACCTTTTTCTTAATTTCTTTATTCTTCTTATTAGAAATGAGTTGGCTAATTTCTTGGATAATTTCTTTTGATAGTTCAAATGTTTTCATCGCCAACCAGATTTGTTAAATAAATAAAGTCAGAAACACTTAGTTGTTCTGGCCTTTTTGCAAAGATAGTGTCTTCTTTTTTATTTTTATGTATATTAAAATTCTTCAGGCTGTTCCATATCGTTTTTCTTCTTTGTCCAAATGATTGTTTTACAATTTTTTTAAAAAGTATTTCATTACAGTTTATATTGTTATTCCTCTTATTTATTTTAATTACGGCAGAATCAACGTTAGGAACTGGGAAGAAACACTGTGGTTTAACTTTTTTCATCATTTTGACATCGTAAAAAGCTTGAATTAAAACTGACAAAATTCCATATTTTTTTGTTCCATGATTAGAGCATATTCTTTCTGCTACTTCTAGCTGGAACATACCAACCATTTCATTAACTATGCTTTTATTTTCATATACCTTGAATAATATTTGTGATGATATATTGTATGGAAAATTACCAATAATTGATAGAGGTTCTTTAAATGCTTTTAAATCAATATTAAGGAAGTCATCATTAATTAAATATTTTTCAATATTTGAAAAGTTATTTTTTAAATATTCAATACACTCTTTATCAATTTCTACAAGTTTAATTTTTTTATTAGAAATTTTTAATAAGAAGTTTGATAAAATTCCCTTACCAGGCCCGACCTCTATTATTGTTTTTGTTTTGTAGTCAGATAGGTAAGAAACGATATCTTTGGCTATGTTATCATCTGTCAAAAAATTTTGACCAAATTTTCTTTTAGGCTTTAAAGTGTTCAAATTCAAATATATATATCTAAGATATAAATTTAAAACCTGTGTATTCTTGTAAAATTTTTGGAATTTTAATTCCCTCAGTTGAAGAGTTGTTTTCAATAATTGCAGCAACAATTCTTGGAAGAGCTAGTGCACTACCATTAAGTGTATGAGCAAGTTCTTTTTCTTTTTCATTAATTCTTATTCTTAATTTTAAACGGTTTGACTGATAGGTTTCAAAATTAGATACTGAACTTACTTCAAGCCACTTTTTTTGAGCTTTTGAATATACTTCAAAATCATAGGTTAGTGCTGACGTAAAACCTAAATCACCACCACATAATCTTACTATTCTGAATGGTAATTCTAATTCTTCAAGAATATTTTTTACGTGCGCAACCATTTCATCTAATACCTCATATGAATCTTCTGGTTTTTCAATTCTAACGATTTCTACCTTGTCAAACTGATGTAACCTATTCAGACCTCTAACATCTTTTCCATAACTACCAGCCTCTCGGCGAAAACAAGGTGTATAACCAGTAAGTTTAATTGGTAAGTCTGATGAATTAATTATACTGTTTCTATAAAAATTTGTTATTGGTACTTCAGCGGTTGGAATCAAGTACAAATTATCATTATTTATATGATACATTTGACCTTCCTTATCTGGTAATTGTCCAGTTGCAAATGCAGATTCCTCATTAACTAAGACTGGAGGCTGTACCTCTGTGTATCCTGATGATGTATTTTTATCCAGGAAATAATTTATTAATGCTCTTTGTAAAGTTGCTCCTTTACCTTTATATACAGGAAATCCTGATCCTGTGACTTTATTCCCCAATTCAAAATCAACAATATCAAATTTTTCACAAAGTTCCCAATGTTCAAGAAGTTTTTCATCATTTGCTTTAAATGTACTTTCAAAAATAATTTCATTATCATTCTCATCTGATCCTTTTTTAACTAATTCATTTGGAACGTTTGGTATCGAACATAATAATTCTTGAAGATCTTTATTATTACTATTTAGTAATTCTTGTAATAGTTTAATCTCAGGCTTAATTTTCTCTACTTCTTTTTTTAATTCATTAGCTTCATCGACTTTACCATTTTTAAAAAGTTCACCAATTTCTTTAGATAAAGTGTTAACCTTAGACAGCAGAGTATCTAAATTTGTTTGTTGTTTTTTTCTACTTTCATTAAAATCAATAATCTTTTTTAAGTCAGATGAGTAGTCTTTATTTCTTTTTTTAAGACTATCGATAACTTTTG
>Ga0208390_1000307_pt1 | contig 16962 bp, 17 predicted proteins | sample Knorr_S7_td_Surf_FD_185594 | JGI IMG/M metagenome (GOLD analysis project Ga0208390, IMG submission 185594) | Marine microbial communities from Southern Atlantic Ocean transect - Knorr_S7_td_SurfaceA_ad_6m_LV_A (SPAdes) (version 2) | ecosystem: Environmental > Aquatic > Marine > Oceanic | place...
CCATAAATCTCACCTCCAAAATTTTGCACTATTGGAGCAGAGCAACTAGTTATTACCAATAAGGTGAGAAGACCTAATGTTCTAGCCACCAAAGTCATCAAGCATTATATTTTCTGGCTCGACGCCAAGGTCTGTCAGCATTTTAATACAGCTGGAATTCATCATTGGTGGGCCACATAAGTAATATTCACAATCTTCAGGAGCATCATGCTTAGCGAGATATTCATTCTCGGTAACCTGATGAATGAAACCTGTTAATCCTTCCCAATTATCCTCAGGCAATGCATCGGATAATGCTATGTGGAAGGAGAAGTTTTCATGCTCTTCTGCAAGTTTCTCAAACTCTTCCTTATAGAAAATCTCTTTCATGCTTCGAGCACCATACCAGTAGGAAATTTTTCGATTGGAATTTAATCTAATTAATTGATCAAATATGTGTGATCTCATTGGGGCCATACCAGCGCCACCACCAATAAAGACCATTTCATTTTCTGTTTCTCTTGCAAAGAATTCTCCAAAAGGACCAAAGACCCTGACTTTATCACCCGGCTTAAGACTAAAGACATATGAAGACATTACACCAGGAGGAAAGTCTGAACCTGGAGGTGGTGAGGCCACTCTAATGTTAAATTTCAGCACTCCTTCTTCAAGTGGAAAATTCGCCATGGAGTAGGCTCTTATTAGTGGTTCAGGATTGGTCGCGACATTATCCCAAATTTTAAATCTATCCCAGTCTTCATGATATTCCTCAGCGATGTCAAAATCTTTATAATTGATTGCATTGAATGCAGGTGCTTCAAGCTGTACGTATCCACCTGCTTTAAACTTTACATTTTCACCCTCAGGTAATTTCAGGACTAATTCTTTAATAAAAGTGGCAACATTATCATTAGAGATAACTTCACATTCCCATTCTTTAACACCAAATACCTCTTCAGGGATTTGAATCTTCATATCACCTTTCACAGCAACTTGACATGACAGACGCCAATTTTCTGTTTGTTGTTTATAATTAAAATGAGACTGTTCTGTAGAAAGTATCGACCCCCCACCATCAGTAACTTGGCATTTACATTCGGCACAAGTACCACCTCCTCCACAAGCTGAAGCAAGGTAAATATTTTTTGACGCTAATGTGCTCAGAAGTTTACCTCCAGCAGGAACTTTAATGCTTTTTTCAGGATCCCCATTTATTTCAATCATCACTTCGCCAGTTGAAACTAATTGCGATCTCGCAAACATTACAAAGGCCACAAGCAGCGAAACAATTAATGTAAAAGACAATATACCTAGATAAATATCCATTAGAGCAGGATCCCTCCGAACGACATAAAACCAAAACTCATCAAACCAACTATTATAAAAGTTATACCTAGTCCTCTTAACCCCTCTGGTATATCACTGTATTTTAACTTTTCTCTGATTCCTGCCAAGAGCACAATTGCCAAAGCCCATCCAAACCCTGCACCAAATCCATAGACCACGCTTTCGGAAAAGTTATAGTTCTTTTCAATCATAAAAAGTGAGGCCCCTAAAATAGCACAGTTAACTGTGATCAATGGTAAGAATATACCTAAAGCATTGTAAAGTGCTGGAACGTACTTATCCAAAAACATCTCAAGTATTTGGACCGCAGCAGCGATAACCCCAATATAAGTTATTAAACCAACAAATTTCAGATTAGTATTTTCTAAACCTGCCCAAGACAATGCACCCTCTTTTAACACAAAATTGTAAATCAAATTATTCAAAGGAACGGTTATAGTCAATACAACAATTACTGCTATACCTAAGCCAAAAGCAGCCTTTACCTGTTTCGAAATTGCAAAGAATGTGCACATACCAAGAAATAGTGATAGCGCTATGTTCTCGATAAATACTGTTCTTACAAATAAACTTAGCAAATCAGCCACTTTGCACCTCTTTTTTTACAGTTAATGGTTTAAAAGTATGAGCTTTGAGTGGATTTTCAACCTCTTCAACTTGGCTCTTACTAAAAGATCTGATTACCCAAATCATTATTCCAATAATGATGAATGAGCTAGGTGGTAACAGTAAAAAATTATTTACTTGATAGCTTTCTGGCATTACTTGCAAACCAAAGAAAGTGCCATTGCCAAAAATTTCTCTCACAGTTGCAACAACCAGTAGTACGAAGCTATAACCTAAACCATTCCCAAAACCATCGAGCATACTTTTGATTGGTGGATTTTTCATGGCATATGCCTCAGCTCTACCCATGACTATACAGTTTGTGATGATTAGACCAACGAAAACCGATAGTTCTTTACTTGCTTCATATGCATAAGCTTTTAGTAACTCATCAACAATAATCACTAACGAGGAAATAATCGTCATTTGGACAATAATTCTTATGCTATCAGGTATGTAATGCCTGATAAGAGAAATAAAAAAGTTAGAGAGCGTTATAACAGATGTTAAGGCAATACACATTATTAAGGTTACATCCATTTTTACTGTGACAGCTAAAGCTGAACATATACCTAAGATTTGAAGTGCAATAGGATTATTTTCAATAATTGGTGTAAACAGAAGTTTTCTAGTTTCTTTAGCTGGTATAGCTTTCATATCTTCTCAATTTCCTTGTTTAAATTCTTAATTATTGGGCCATAGCCATTCTCACCAAGCCAGTATTTAATCATGTTAGATACACCATTAGTCGTTAAAGTAGCTCCTGATAAGCCATCAATTTCATATTCTGTTGAAGAGACTCCTTTGGTAACATAAAGAGCAACACTTCCGTTATCGTTATAAACCCTTTTCCCATACCAATCAGATTTCCAATTAGGGTTATCAACCTCACCTCCAAGGCCAGGTGTTTCTTTGTGATCATAATACTCAATACCTCGAACAGTATTGAGATCTGAATCTAGAGATAAGTATCCATATAAAGTACCCCACAAACCATAACCTCTAATTGGCAAAACTAACTTTTCTATAGAATTTTTTTCATCAACCCAAACGTAAAGAGTTCCAATATTTTCCCTTCGTTTTAACACGGCAATATCCTCTCCTTTTGGAATCAAAGTAGATAATTCTGGGTTAGATGCTGCTTTAATGTGATCGTAAGTTGGATCAATTGTTACTAATTTATTTGTCTTAAAATCAACGAACAATGTTTTGATTTTGGAAAATTCTTCATCAACCCTATCTGTTTGAATGCCTGCAGCAGCTAGTATTTTGACTTTTTTCTCATTTGCGATGTTTATATTTTGATCTGGTCTAACAGTCACTGCAGTAATTGACACAATGATTGCACAAGCAATACACGCCACAAGTGGAATGATTAATTTATTCATGAATTATATCTCTCCATTCTTTTACTTGTATTGTATGAGGTCACACAATAATCAATTGCTGGAGCAAGCAAATTTGCAAATAGGATTGCTAACATCATTCCTTCTGGAAAGGCAGGATTAATTACTCTTATAAGTATCACCAAAATTCCTATTGAAAATCCATATATCCACCTGCCCATATTAGTATTCGCTGCAGATACGGGCTCAGTTGCCATATATACTAATCCAAAAGCAAAACTACCGATAGTGAGATGCCACCACCATGGAACAGTGAACATTGGGTTTGTTTCTGATCCAATGAGATTTAAAAAACTACTCATGAGAATCATGCCAATAAGGGTAGCCAGTATGATCCTCCAGGAAGCTATTTTTGTATAAACCATATATGCACCGGCTAAAAGTATCAAAAAAGTTGAGGTTTCACCAATGGAGCCTGGGATTTGTCCTAAGAATGTTTGAGACCATGAAAAGTTTGCTTGTATGCCTGAAATCCCTTCTTGAGCCCCTATTCCTAATGCAGTAGCTCCGGAGTAGCCATCTATTGGTCCATTGTCAGCAAGAGATGATACCCATACCATGTCACCGGAAAGTTCTGTTGGATAAGCAAAATATATAAATGCCCTTCCAGTTAGTGCTGGATTCAGAAAGTTTTTCCCAGTTCCACCAAAAAACTCTTTACCAACAACTATTCCAAAAGCTATACCTGTTGCTGCTTGCCAAAGAGGAATATCAGGAGGACAACTTAGCGAAAATAAAACGGTTGACACGAATGCACCCTCATTAATTTCATGTCTTCTGATAGTTGCAAATATTGCTTCACAAGCTATACCTACAACAAAAACAGTCAAATAAATTGGCACAAAATATACTAAGCCAAACCAAAATCTATGAAGGTGATTTCCTGGATCAGTTCCTACTATTTGGATAAGGCCATTATGCCAATCTCCAGTAGAATTAAATCCTCCTCGTTGCATGTAATCAAGGCCCCAGAAACCCATGTTATACATACCCCAAAACATCGCAGGAAATGTTGCAAGCCAAACAACAACCATCACCCTTTGAATATCTAATTTGTCCCTTATGTGAGTTTTCCCAGTCGTAGCAACTTTTGAGGAAAAAAAGAAGTTTTGTATCACTTCAAATAAGTAAAAATAACTGTTGTCCTTCGAAGGTCTATTTTTGTCGAAGAATTTTTCTAAAAATTTCATGCTGTCTCTTCTTTCCAAATCATTTCCATACAGTCATTAAATAGTGCCACATAGTCATATTTACTAGGGCAAACGTAGGAAAAAATGCCCATATCTTCTTCTGCAAGGTCAAAGATTCCCAACTCTCTTAGAGCCACTAAATCTCCGATTGCCAAAGATTTTAAAAATAACGTGGGATCTATATCAAATGGGTTGACCTCATCAAACACGCCTATGGGCACAATTGCTCGGTAACCACCATTGATATTGGTATCAAAATTGAACTTTTCAGGTTTCAAAAAACTCGATAAAAAAACGTTTGAACTACTGTGGTCGTTTAAGCCAGGTTGAAGCCAATTAAAAAATGTTGCTTCTCTCTCATCTGATACAAGTGATATTTGATTGGAATATCTGGTTAAGTAATCTGAGTAGCTGTCTCCACTTCTTCCAAAAAGTAAGCTACCCGATACTCTTCTGAGACTTGTTGAGAGCATACCAGCTGTTAATTCCTCCATATTCGCTCCCAAATTAGTTTTGATTACCTTAGGTTCATCACATGCTGGTCCACAAACACTCACGTATTTATCAAAACAAAAATTGCCATTTTTTACAGAATTTCCAATTCTGACAACATCTTGCCAATTAATAGTCCAAGTTTTGCTCTTCTTTGTCAGAGGCTTGATATTTTGAATATGAACTGAACTATTGCCTGCAGGATATTTGCCTTCAATAACATATTGATTGACAGCTAAATCACCTAAATAAATATATGAGTAAGAACAAAGATTAATTTCACAACCTAATGCATCGATAAGATAATTAATTCCTGTGAGAAAGTTTTCATTTTCAATTTCTAATATTTGATTAGGGTTAACTTCTAATCCGTCTGATTTGCAGGCATTTATAAATAAAAAATCGGGCTTAGTGTTTATATTTGGAACCCTATTGAAAGGCCTCTCCTTAAAACTATCCCACAAGCTAGCATTAACTAAGTTCTCAAGTTTATTATTACTTCGGTTGAATGGCACAGAATCGTCATTAGTTTTTTTAATTACAATTGAAACTAGTGCTCTTTTTTCACCTCTATTTATTTCATGAATGTGACCATTTACAGGAGAATTGATAGTAAACCCAGGGTTAGTTTTATCTGCTAAGATCGGGTCACCTTGCGAGACATGATCCCCCTCTTTCACAAGTATTTTTGGCTTTAATCCAAAATAATCATCTGCAAGAACTGCTGAAAATTGGGTGTTAGTATTGTCTAGATTATTACTTTTTACAGAGCCGTGAAGAGGTACATCTAAGCCCCCTTTCATTTTAATTTTTTTCATCTACTGTTTTGGGTATCTAATTAAATTAACACCAAGAACTTTTTTCAAAAGCCTTACAACTTGTCTGGAGTAACCATACTCGTTATCGTACCAGACGTAAATAGTTACAGAGTTAAAATTGCTTATTGTTGCTTGTGCATCATAGACACAAGCAAATTCGTTACTGTAAAAATCTGAAGAAACACCATCAATCGAGTTGGAATAATCAATAATTGTCTTTAGATTTGAATGAAAAGCAGCTTGCTTGAAAAGCTCATTAAGCTCCTCAACACCAACACTTTTTTTCAAATTTAAATTCATTATTGCCAAACTTACATTTGGGGTAGGAACTCTGATTGCATTCGCAGTTAATTTACCTTTTAGTTCTGGAATTACATCCGAGACAGCCTTTGCTGCACCTGTGTTGGTTATTACGAGGTTTAAAGCTGCACTTCTGCCTCTTCTGTCTGATTTATGGTAATTGTCAACAAGGTTCTGGTCATTTGTGTAAGCATGAATAGTTTCAATATGGCCACTTTGAATTTTATACGCATCATCGATAAGTCTCAGAGGTGGGGTTATAGCGTTTGTTGTGCATGAAGCTGCACCCACTATTTTTTCGTCTCCCTTTAGTCTCTCGTCATTTATGCCAAATACAATATTTTTTATTTTCCCTTTTGCTGGTGCAGTTAGAATCACTCGATCTACAGACGGATTTTTGACATGTTTACTAAGGCCCTCCTCATCAGTCCAGACTCCAGTATTGTCGATTAAAGTGGCTTTTTTAATACCATATTGTTTGTAGTTTACTTTCCTGGGATCATTTGAATAAATAATAAAGATTTCGTTTCCATTCACTATTAGGGAATTATTTTTTTTATTTACCCTGATTGTGCCAGGAAAGGTTCCATGTACGCTGTCATTTCTTAGTAGACTCGCTCTTTTGATTAAATCATCCTCATGGTCTGAATCTCTTACCACTACTGCTCTCAAACGCCATTTAATGCCTGCTCCCGTGTCAGAAACTAATATTCTTGTGAGTAATCGGCCGATCCTTCCAAAACCATATAGAACTACATCTTTTGGTCTCAGAGGGTAGGATCTTTTTGTTCTTTGTTGGGCCTCCAACATTTTATTTACATAGTGCTCAGCATCTAAGTCTTTATTAACGAGTAAATGCACAACCATCTCGCCAATATCAATTTCACATGGCAATAGTTTCATTTTCGATATTTGTTCGATAATTGGATAAGTTTCAAGCTCACTTAATTCGTTACCCTCAGCTTCCCTTACGAATCTATGTAATTTCATAATTTCAATCGCTGAACAATTTATTAGGGGTCTGCCGTACATTAATAGATGCACGCCATTACGGAAAAGTTTACCTATGATAGGAACCATGGATTCTGCAAGGGCTTCACGCCATTTCCAATCACCGAAATAATCGTCGACCTTTGGTCTTCGTCGTTTATCTGGGTTGAATCTCTTGACCAATTTAACTTTCGATGTATTTATCTAGAAAGTAGTCATTGCTACCAAAAAGATTTGTAATCACAAGCAATCTTTTCAAATAATGACCTACTGACATTTCTTCAGTAACACCCATACCACCATGAAGCTGAACAGCTTCCTCTCCGACGTATTTACCTGCCTTTGCTACCTGATTTTTCAAGCCATAAATTAGCTTTGTTCTCTCATTCACATCATCTGTCGCAAGAACCTTTAATAAGAAAGATTTACTAAATTCTGTTTCCATGAACATATCAACCATCCTGTGTTGTAAGGCTTGAAATTTTGAAAGAGACTGGCCAAATTGTTCTCTTTGTTGGGTATATTCAATGGTCAATTTGTAGCAGGTTTCCATTGCCCCTATTGCTTCAGAACTTACACAAATTATCCCTTCAAGAATCGCTTGATGTAATATTTCCAATGCATCAGATTTAGAAAATACTGCTTCTGCTTTGCAATTTTCCAAATGCAGATCTCCTGAAACAAAACCATCGTATGTTTTATAAGGAGTAACTTTTGAACCCTCAGCACCCTTTGAAATAAGGGCAAAAGCAAAACTTGATTGATGTTTACCAAAAACAAGAAATGAGTCTGCGTTTGGCGCATTTAATACAGTTGTTTTTAAGCCACTAATCGTTCCGTCATCAGATATTTCACATTCAACATTATCAAGATTGAAACCTTTTTTTGGTTCATAATTTGCAAGTGATATTTGCTTTTCTCCTGCGATTAATTGTTCAATGAGATCAGCTTTATTCTCTAAATCACTTCTCTTAAGAACACCTCCAGATAACACTACATTTGCAAGATATGGTTCGACAACTATAGATTTACCAAACTCTTCAAACATAAGACTCAGATCAACATCCCCGCCGTCGAGACCACCTAAATCCTCTGAAAAAGGAATCGCAAGCCATCCTAATTCGGCGAACAACTTCCAATGCTCAGGGTTATGACCATTTTCTGAATTCACACTTTTCATTCGTGTTTCGAAGTCGTAATCCGACCCACAGAATTTAGAGACACTATCTCTTAAGAGGTTTTGCTCATCTGTATAACTTAAGTTCATTTAAACCTCTAAATACCAAGAACAGCCTTAGCAATGATATTTTTTTGAATTTCATTTGTGCCGCCATAGATTGTTACCTTTCTGAAGTTAAGATATTTAGGTGCCGAGATTTGATCGGACTTTGTTGCAGCAACTTCAACGTCTGAAAATCCGTAAGGACCACCATAAGGCATGCCTTCGTGACCTGCCATCTCAACTGCAAGAGTTGATATTCTTTGTTGTAACTCTGTACCTTTGATCTTTAACAGTGAAGATTCAGCTCCGGGGCTCTTCCCTTCTCTCATAGCTGCTAAGCCTCTTAATTCTGTCATTTCTAATGCATCAAGATCCAATTCAAATTGTGCAACTTTAGATTGAAAATTCTTATCCTCAGATAAAGGTTTGTCAGTATGATAAGTATTTTTAGCCTTAATTTTTAAACTATTGAGCACTCTTCTCATATTAGGCGCTCCTGCAATTGAGCTTCTTTCATGGAAAAGAAGGAATTTTGCGTAAGTCCAGCCTTGACCTTCCTCACCAACAACATTTTCTGCAGGGACTCTAACGTTATCAAACCAGATTTCATTTACTTCATGATCACCATCTATAGTGATAATAGGTTTGACTTCTATACCGGGTGTTTTCATGTCAACTAGAATAAAAGTAATGCCTTCTTGTTTTTTTCCAGAATCGTCTGTTCTTACTAAAACAAAAATCCAATCCGCGTGTTGTCCTAAAGTTGTCCAAGTTTTTTGGCCATTGAGAACATACTCGTCACCTTCTTTCACCGCTTTACATTTTAAAGAAGCAAGATCTGATCCTGATCCGGGCTCAGAGTAACCTTGGCACCACCAGTCATCAAAATTTAAGATTCTAGGTAGGAATTTCTTTTTTTGTTCTTCTGACCCAAATGTCCATATTACTGGAGCTACCATTTGTAAACCAAAAGGCACAAAAGTTGGGCATCCGGCTAATGCTAATTCTCTAAGGTAGATGTAAACCTTTGTAGCATCCCAACCGGTTCCACCATGCTCTACGGGCCATGAGTGTCCCATCCAGCCTTTCTTGGCAACTGCTTTATGCCATTCGACAATCTCTTCTCTGGAGAGTTCGTCTCCATTATTCATTTTTTCCTTGATATGTTTTGGATATTCTTTATCCAAGAACTCTCTTACTTCATCGCGAAATTCTAAGTCTTCTTTCGAAAAATTTAGATCCATAATTTACCCTCTTCCATTCGTTAAATAAAATCTTGTATTATCTAAGTAAGTTTATGATTAAACTCTTGATGGTATTAAAAACTTTATGCGTCTATTTTTCAAGTATATAGCGGTTTTTCTAGCCCTCTCTTTGCAAATTTTTCCTCAAGAGGAGCCTAAATATGTAAAAGTTGAAGTTGCCTCAGTAATCTGGAAAAATCAAAGCACTAATGAATTATTTCCAAAAGATGATAATTTTTCTTTAGCAAGCGAAATTCTTGATCTAGAAATACCACGAGCACCAGAAATTAACCTTGATACTATTGAGTTAGCCGAAGGGCAAGTCAAAATTGATTCTGAATTTGTAGAAAAGATATTTGATAACAGAGTGGAGGAGGAACTGGAGCAAGGGGAAGTTTTTGTGCCTCCTAAAGTTTACAGATTGATAGACAAAAAGGAGCATGAATTGAATGGCACGATGCGCAGAATATCTCAGATTAAAGACCTTGAATTATCAAACCATAAATCCTGGTTTCAACCTCTAGATAATGAAGAAAATACACCATTTATTCTTGTATCTGATAATGAAAATCAATGCATTGTCAAAGTCTTTCAGTCGAGATATCCCAGAATTCATGCCAAATGTGCGCTCGGAACCGATGTCCTAAAAAACTCATATTTAATGAGTAAATCCGAATTTAATGTGAAGCCTTTAGTTGGTAGCTTCGAGATAAAAGAAACTGATGAAGAAGAAAATAATATCGAAAGTGAGATATTTGTTCTTGATGAGCAAAGAAGAATTTCATTGGATGAATTTCACTATTTTGATCACCCAAAAATAGGATTGCTTGTGGGTGTTTATAGTTACCCAAAAAAAGACGATTAAGATTGTTTGTAATAAGCGTTTTCGTTATCAGTGTGATCGGTGATATCTTTTACACCTTTAAGCTCGGGTAGTTTTTCAAGAAGTGTTTTTTCAATACCCTCTTTTAAAGTGACATCTACCATGCCACAACCTTGACAACCACCTCCAAATTGAAGCACAACGTAATTATCTTTGGTAATACTATCTAAATGGACATTGCCTCCATGAGATGCTAATTGAGGGTTAATTTCATCATAGAGAATATAGTTAACTTTATCTTCAAGTGAAGAATTTTCTCCTATATTTGGAACCCTGGAACTAGGTGCTTTTATGGTAAGTTGCCCACCAAAATTATCTTTATCATAATTTACTTCGGCATCATCTAAAAAGGCTAAACTTTTTTCTTCAATAAAGAGAATGAAATTTTTATATTTAATTTTATGATCTGTTGGTTCTGACTCATCTGCTTTGCAGAAAGCCAAACAAGTCTCTGCTCTAGGCGTGCCTGGATCTGACACAAAAATCCTTATATCACATTTGAAATCTTTTTTTCTAATGAGTTCTGAGAGATATTCTTCAGCTGTTGCAGTAACATTTATCATAATTAATATGTAAGTTTACTATGAAATTATTAAATGACTTATTTTCTCTTATTTCTGGTACAGGGAAAAAGGATAACCTACAGGATATGATCGAGGATAACCCATTGAGGGTAATATTAGCTTTGGTAAGTCTACTGGTGGTTTTTGTTGGCTTTATTAGTGTAATTGTTTTGTCAATTATTTAGAGTTTTGATTCTAAATCTGGAAGAGCTTCAAAAAGATCTGCAACTAGACCATAATCAGCAACTTTAAAGATAGGTGCCTCCTCGTCTTTGTTTATTGCGACAATTGTTTTTGAATCCTTCATACCTGCTAAATGCTGTATTGCTCCTGAAATACCCACTGCAATGTAAAGGTTAGGTGCAACGGACTTTCCTGTTTGACCAACCTGGTAATCGTTAGGCACAAATCCGGAGTCCACTGCAGCTCTTGATGCTCCTACTGCAGCATTGAGTTTTGTTGCTACTGCTTCAAGCAGTGCAAAATTTTCCCCGTTTTGCATACCCCTTCCGCCGGAAACTACGATGTCTGCCGCCGTTAATTCAGGTCTATCTGAAACAGTAAGCTCATTTTTAACAAAATCAGATTTTCTAGAGTTACTATCCGGAACATCTTTTGTTTCAACGCTTGCTGAGCCGCCAGATGTGCCAGTCTTTTCAAATGAGGTTGTTCTGATTGTCAAAGCATTTTTTTCTTGTGTAGATTGAACAGTTGCAATGCACGAACCAGCATAAATAGGTTTTTTAAATGTTTTATCGTCAAGAATCTCAGTGACTTCAGAAATTTGTTGTATATCTAATAAAGCTGCAGCTCTTGGGAGATTATTTTTGCCAGATGTACTTGAGCTCGCTAAGAAAAAGTCATAGCTGTCTTTCACTGAAACCACACATGCTGCGATGTCCTCTGCTATTTCATTTTCAAATTTTTCATGGCTGAAATCTAATATAGTGCTCACACCTTCAACCACTTTTGCTTCCTCTAAAACATTCGAAGATGAATTGCTTGCAACAAGTAAATCGATATCCCTACCAAGCTTCTTTGCGGCGTCAATCACACTCAGTGTAGCAGCTGATAAATTTTCACCGTTATGTTCAGCAATCACTAATGTTTTCATATCACTTTGGCCTCATTTTTTAATTTATCCACCAATTGCTCAACATTCTCAACTTTCACCCCTTCTTGTCTTTCAGGGGGTGATTCAACTTTCAATGTGGTAACTTTGTTTTCAACATTTACATTCAATTCATCTAGAGAAAGTTCTTCAAGCGGTTTTCTTTTAGCTTTCATTATATTTGGCAGGGAGGCATATCTAGGTTCGTTAAGTCTAAGATCAGTTGTAATAACGGCAGGCATTTCAGCGGATAGAGTTTCAAGCCCTCCATCTATTTCTCTGGTGACTTGAACATGATTTCCATTAACCTCAACTTCAGACGCAAATGTTGCTTGTGGTAAATTAGTTAATGCAGCGAACATTTGGCCAGTTTGATTATGGTCACCATCAATTCCTACCTTTCCCATAATAACAAGGTCTGCTGACTCTTTTTCATAAACCTTTGCTAAAGTCTTGGCAACATCTAATGGTTGCAATGTTTTATCTGTTTTAACAAGCAGTGCCCTGTCTGCACCTAAAGCTAGAGCAGTTCTTAGTTGTTCTTGGTGTTTGTCATCACCAATTGTCACAACGACTATTTCGTCTGCTTTTCCGGCCTCTTTAAGCTTAATAGCTTCTTCAACAGCTATTTCACAGAAAGGATTCATAGCCATTTTTACATTGCTGAGGTCAACATCGGTGTTAGCTTGATTTGGCCTTACCTTGACGTTGTAGTCATTTACTCTTTTAATGGGAATCAAAATTTTCATATATTTAAATTTCGTCAGTTAGTAATATATAGGAAATAGATAAAAATTAAACACCTTGGTAGAGAATATGGAAAGAGAATCAATGGATTATGATGTCGTCATAATTGGCGGTGGTCCTTCTGGTCTTGCAACGGCTATAAAGCTTGCACAAACCTTCAAAGATAAAAACCTAGATAAGTCTATTTGCTTACTAGAAAAAAGTGCTGAAATTGGGGGCCACATTCTATCCGGCAACGTTTTTGAAACTACCGCGTTAGACGAGCTTATTCCAGATTGGAAAGAAAAAGGTGCGCCTCTGGACGTCAAGGTTAAAAGAGATGCAATTAAGTTTTTGATCAATGATAAATATAGTCTTCCAGTACCATCTTTTGTTATGCCAACAATGCAAAATCATGGTAATTATATTCTTAGTTTAGGAAATCTTTGTAGATGGTTGGCAGAGCAAGCAGAAGCTCTAGGTGTTGATGTATTTCCAGGATTCCCTGCCGCTGAGATTATCTTCAAGGATAATAAAGTTGCAGGAGTTATTACAGGCGATATGGGTGTAGACGCTGAAGGTAATCCAAAAGATTCGTTTCAACCTGGAATGGAAATAATAGCCAACGAAGCAACAGTTTTTGCAGAGGGGTGTAGAGGACACTTAGGAAAACAACTTATTAAAAAATACGAATTAGACAAAGGAAAAGACCCACAACACTATGGCATCGGCTTTAAAGAAATTTGGGAAGTTGAAAATGACTTGCATGAAGAAGGTCTGGTTATGCACACAAGTGGCTGGCCTCTTCCTGATGATACACCAGGTGGGTCTTACATGTACCACACTGATAAAAAACAAGTTTTATTAGGTCTGGTTATACCTCTTGATTATAAAAACCCTCATTTGAGTCCTTACGATGAATTCCAAAGATGGAAGTCACATCCTGCAATTAAAAAGTATTTAAAGAACGGCAAAAGGATATCCTATGGAGCTAGAGCTTTAATAAAAGGTGGCTTGCAAAGCCTACCAAGCATGGAGTTTCCTGGTGGTTATCTTGTAGGCTGCAATGCTGGAACTCTGAATTTTTCTAAGATAAAAGGTTCTCATACAGCTATGAAATCTGGGATTGAGGCAGCTAAAGTTATAGCTTCAAATGTTGAGGGAAATACAAAAAGCTTAGACGAAGAGGTCAAAAAAAGCTGGCTATATACCGAGCTTTATAAGTCGAGAAATTTCAATCCTTTTTTTCATAAGTTTGGAGGTCTAATAGGTGCAGGATTGAATGCAATAGATCAATTAATTTTTAGGGGCAACTTACCATTTACATTGAATCACCCTACGCCTGACCATGAATCATTAAAGTTAGCAAAGGATTGCAAGAAAATTAATTATCCAAAATACGATAATGAAATTACTTTCGATAAATTAAGTTCAGTTTACCTCACAAATACTTATCATGAAGAAGAGCAACCCTGTCATCTTGTGCTAAAGGATCCTGACTTACCAATTGCCAAAACTCTCGAACTCTATGATGAGCCTGCACAAAAATATTGTCCTGCAGGAGTTTATGAAATTGTCGAAGAAGACGGAAAGAAAAGATTTCAGATTAATTCGCAAAACTGCATACATTGCAAAACTTGTGACATAAAAGAACCTTCGCAAAACATAGATTGGGTTTCACCAGAAGGCGGTGGTGGTCCTAATTACCCAAATATGTAGTAATCTATAACTACTATGAAATTTGGACAATTATTAAGCGTTGTACTTATTGCTGGCATTGTAGGTGTTGCAACTAACGTAGGGTATGAGTATTTTACAACAGAGAAACCACATCCAGATCAAGAGAAATTCAAAGAATTTTTAGATGAAAATTGGGCAGACTCTATGGAGAAAAGCCCCTTATTTGCCTCTCTTCTTGGCGACAAAAGGTACGATGATAAGGTTTCGAGCAATTCAATTGAAGATTTCTTTACAGAAGCAGAATATGAGAGTTACGTGTTAGATGTATTGAGTCAAATAGATCCAAACAACCTTAGTGAAGAAGATCAGCTTAATTATCGACTTCTCAAGTCAGATTATGAGATAAGTTTGGAAGGTAGAAAATATCCAGGCTATTACATGAGATTAAATCAGAGAGGCGGTGTTCAAGATTATTACCTCTACGGAAACAGATTAAATTTTACCGATCTAGAAAGTTATAAAAACTGGTTTGAACGAGTTAAGGGCTACACCCAAAATGTAAGAAATTCATTGGAAATAAACAAAGAGGGTTTAGAGCTTGGATACACTCAACCAAAATTAGTGGCTCGAGGGGTTTCAGCTCAAATTGGAGCTATGCTTGATAGAGACCTTGAAGATCACCCCTATTATAAAATTTTCAAGAATGTAGGTGAAGTCGCATCTCCTGAAGATGCACTTGCATTGCAGGATGAAGTTAAAGACTACATCCAAAATGTTTTAAATCCTGTTTATCGAGAGCTTTATGATTTTCTTGTAAATGAGTATCTTCCAGAATCCAGGGATAGTATAGGTATTAGCGATGTTCCAAACGGCAAAGAATGGTATGAATACTTAGCTAGATACCACACTACAACAAACCTTACCCCGGACGAAATACATGAGATTGGTTTAGTAGAGGTTGCCAAGATCAGAGCCGAGATGGAAAAGATTATTGAGCAAGTCGGCTGGGAGGGAGACTTTAATTCCTTCTTACAATATTTAAGAACAGATCCACGTTTTTATTTCGAAACTGGCGAAGAACTTTTACAGGCTTACAGAGCAATGTCCAAAGAAATTGACGCCTACATGCCTACCCTATTTAATAAGCTGCCCAGAGCACCTTATGGCGTGATCCCAATACCAATGGAATCCGCTCCCTTCACTACAACTGCCTATTACAATGCACCTAGTGAAGGCAGGCCTGGATATTATTACGCAAACTTATATATGCCTGAAGTTAGACCTAAATACGAAATACCAGTGCTTTCCGTGCATGAAGCAGTCCCAGGACACCACCATCAAATTTCACTAGCACAAGAAATGGAAAATGTTCCAAATTTTCGAAAATATCTCAGCATTACAGCTTTCGTTGAAGGCTGGGGGCTTTATAGTGAACAGCTCGGAGAAAGTATGGGAATTTACGATGATCCGTACGATAAATTTGGTCAATTAACCTACGATATGTGGAGAGCAGTGAGGTTAGTTGTAGATACTGGAATGCATTATAAAAACTGGACTAGAGAAGATGCTGTCAATCTTTTTTTAGAAAATACTGCTAAAACTGAACAAGATATTAACAACGAAGTTGATAGATACATTGCCTGGCCTGGCCAAGCTTTAGCCTATAAAATTGGTCAACTTAAGATTATGGAGTTGAGGGATAAATCAAAAGAAGCTCTTGGAGAGGATTTCGATATCAAAGACTTCCATGATCATATCCTAAGTTTTGGCTCAATACCCTTGAACATTCTTGAAGAAAAGGTTGATGAATTTATTGAGGCAAAAAGCAAATGAGACTAATTTTATTGCTTTTACCCTTAAGTTTCTTCGCGAAAGCTGACATGGATTATGTGTGCTACGTCGATGAAAACAAGGCACCTTATAAGTTTATTGCTGAAAATTGCCAAAGAAATAACGTCTTAGTCTACACATCGACACCATACGAAAATCAAATCTTTTATATTTCAGATTTTTGCAGATTTGATAGAAATGTTGAAAGAAATAAAACCTCTTTTACCTGTGTGTTATATGACAAAAAACCTCGCAGTCATATTCATTCTGATTAATTCAAGTAGAAAAATTTACCATCAGATTCAAGGTACATAGACATTCCGTCTTGTTTAGATTCTGCAATAACTTTGTAGAAAACATTTCTACTTAATAAGGCAAATATATCGTTTTTAAGCTTAATTTTTGGATATGGCTGGTTGTCCACCATTTCTACAGTCAATTCGTTTTTCTCGCTTAATTTAACCCACTCCTCGGTATTAGTTTGAAAGAAGTAATTATTATCTTCTTGTTTGTAATCAATTATGCTAAATATCTCTTTTTCAACCTTAATAGGAATTTTTTCAACAGGTGTAACT
>Ga0208390_1000309_pt1 | contig 16939 bp, 14 predicted proteins | sample Knorr_S7_td_Surf_FD_185594 | JGI IMG/M metagenome (GOLD analysis project Ga0208390, IMG submission 185594) | Marine microbial communities from Southern Atlantic Ocean transect - Knorr_S7_td_SurfaceA_ad_6m_LV_A (SPAdes) (version 2) | ecosystem: Environmental > Aquatic > Marine > Oceanic | place...
AAAAAACTTATAAACATGATTTTGCGCAACATATGAAATAGAAACAAAATCGTCAAGAAAGTTCTTTTTATTTTGTATTAGAATTGTGATTAAAATAAATTTTTAAAATGTCTCTAAAAAAGCAAATAGATGATAAGCTAAACCAAGCCTTAAAAGCCAAAGATAAAAACATTTATCCAACATTAAGACTTATTGTTTCAGCTATAAAAGACTTGGAAATCGCAGGCAGGTCTAAAGGTCAAAAAGAAATAAAGGATAGTGACATTATTTCGCTACTCAAAAAAATGATAAAACAGAGAAATGAGTCTTGCGAAGTTTATGAAAAAGCTGGTCGCAAAGAGCTTCTTGAAAATGAAAAAAAAGAAATAGACTTAATAAGTACTTTTTTACCAAAGCAATTGAGTGAAGAAGACACAAAAAAAATTTGTGAAGAAACTATTAAATTAGTCGGAGCCTCTTCCATGAAAGATATGGGAAAAATCATGGGAGTTCTGAAAACAAAACATGCAGATTCACTTGATTTTTCAGTGGTAAGTAAAATTTTGAAAGGAATCTTAAATTAGAATGAAATATCCCAAAGAATACTTGGATGAAATAAAACTTAGACTAAAAGTATCACAAATTGTTGGAAAAACTGTTCAGCTAAAAAAAAGAGGAAAAGAGTTTATAGGGCTATCTCCTTTTAAACACGAAAAAACACCGTCCTTTACAGTCAATGATGAAAAAGAATTTTATCATTGCTTTAGCACTGGAGAGCATGGCAACATTTTTGATTTTTTGATGAAAACCAAATCAGTAGGTTTTGGTGAAGCCGTTAGAACTTTAGCTGCTGAGGCAGGAATGCAACCCTATAGATTTTCAAACTTTGACCAGAAAAAAGATTTAAGGTTTAAGACTTATAAAAATATATTTAAAGAGTATAAAAATAATTTTAATCAAAATTTATACAGTAGCAGCAGCAAAGAAGCTTACGATTATCTCCTAAACAGGGGTTTAAAAAAAGATATAATTGAAGAATTTAAGTTAGGATATGTCCCCTGGAAAAATAATTTTTACGATACATTATTAAAAAATTATACCGAGGAGGAAATAAATTTAACAGGACTATATTATAAAAGCGACAAGACAGGAAAATTTATTGATCGTTTCAATTCTAGAATAATTTTTCCAATTAACAATATTTCTGGTGATACTGTTGCATTTGGTGGAAGAGTAATAAAAGATGGCAAATTAGCAAAATACATTAATTCCCCTGAAACTGAGTTTTATAAAAAAGGAAGCATGATATTTAATTTAGATAAAGCGAAAAATTTAAGAGCTGAAACAGAGGATATTTTGATAGTTGAAGGCTACATGGATGTAGTGAGTGTTTATGCTGCAGGAATAAAAAATGTAATTGCTAACTCTGGCACCGCTCTGACTGAAAGGCAAATCGATTTAATTTGGAAATTTTTTTCTAATCCAGTAATTTGTTTAGACGGAGACAAAAGTGGCCAAACAGCCGCTGTTCGAATTGCTGAAAAACTTTTTCCATTAATAAATGATAATAATAAAATTTACTTTTCTATTATGCCTGACGGTAAAGATCCAGACGACTATGTCAAAAAAAATGGTAAGGAAGCACTCTTAAATTTGCTTAAGCAAAAAAGTATAATTCAAACTTTTATTTGGAATAATTATTTAAACAAGATAAATTTAAATAATCCTTTCGAAATTTCTAAATTTGAAAAAGATATAAAAAAATTAACTTATTCCATTAAAGATGAGACTATTAGAAAATACGTTCTTGAGGACTATTTAGAAAAAATAAAAAAATTAACACCAATCCAAACTTCAAGACAAAAAGGCGCTTATTTTCTAAACAAAAATAAAAAAAACTATTCCTTACTTAAAGAGACAAAAATTTTATATCAAAAAAGAAAAGATCTATCAAAAATACAAATTATAGAGTTTTCTATTTTGTTTATAGCTTTGAATTATACCAAAATAATCACTAAAAGATTGGAAGAATTGTCAAATATTAAATTTCTAGCTGAAAAAAATCATAATTTTAAAATGAATATAGTAAATTTGCTTGAACGAGGTCATGACAATGTATCTATACAATCAAAAATTAATTCACTAGATCAAGAAATTTTAAGGGAAATTATCGAAAACTCTAATATTCAAATAATTATAAAAAATAAAAGCGATTCAGAAATCTCCGATTTGCTTGAAGAATTGTTTCAAGACCACAAGGAACAAAGAAATCTTAAAAAAATAGAATCTCTTGAACAAAAATTAATCAACAACTTAGACGAAAACTCTTATTCAGAGCTCATTAGGCTGAAAAGTCAATTAAATAGGGAATAAATAAAGTATAGATTTTTTCATTTCAAAGATTATATATATCTTTCAATTCATTTATGGCAGAAAAACTAATTACAAAATCTTTCGAAAGACTTTTGGACAAAGGGAAGCATCGTGGTTTCATTACTTACGAAGAATTAGGCAAGTCTCTTGGAAAAAGAAACAGTACAAATGAAAATTTAGAGAGAGCATTTTTAATAATCGTTGATGAAAAAATTACACTTGTAGAAAAAAAATCACAATTTCAGTCTAATAAAAAGAAGGAAGTTACATCCTCTAGCGAAGAGAAAACATCTGATAAAAGTGATGATCCAATTAGAATGTATCTCAGAGAAATGGGGGGTGTGGAATTACTTTCAAGAGAGGGTGAAATAGCTATTGCTAAAAGAATTGAGGCAGGTAAAGACGTTATGATTAATGCTTTGACTCAAAGTCCGATTGTAGGAAAAAAAATTAATGAGTGGAAAGAACAAATCGAAACACAACAACTTTTAGTAAGAGATATTATAGATATTGACTCAACGTATGAAGATTTTGAGGGGTTGGAAGATGAAGATGAATTAAAGATTAAAAAATCCAAACCGGAAAAAGAAAAACCAAATGATGAAAAAAAAGAAGAGGAAAACTCTCCTGTCGAAGAAGATGAATTTAATGTTTCTTTGGCAAAAATGGAAGAGGAAATAAAACCAAAAATAATTAATATTTTAATATCTTTAAGTAAAAATTATTCCAAATTAAAAAAATATCAGCTAGAAAAACTTGAGTGTATGCTAAATTCGAGAGAGCTCTCAGTTTCAAAAAATAAAAATTTTAAGAAAATTCAGGAAATTTTAGTAGACAATTTCAAAAACTTACAGCTCGCCCCTCATGTTGTAGAAGAACTGGTCCAATCACATTATAAAGAGAATAAAAAGATAGTCTCTTTAGAGGGTGTTTTATTAAGATTAGCGATGGACAATAAAATTTCTCGTGAAGAATTTTTAAAATATTATGTTGGAAATGAGATTAATCCAAAATTTGAGAATTTTTTAAAGGAAAATAATTCTTGGAAAGCTTTTTTTAAAAAACACAAAAAGGATTTTTCAGAAATCAAAGACAGATTAGTAGAATTTAGTAAAAAAATTGGTTTATCCGTTGGAGAATTTAAGAAGCTAGTATCAAGAATACAGAAAGGTGAAAGAGAGTCACGAATTGCTAAGAAAGAAATGGTTGAGGCGAACCTGAGATTAGTAATATCAATAGCAAAAAAATATACTAACAGAGGGCTTCAATTTTTGGATTTGATTCAAGAGGGCAATATTGGGCTAATGAAAGCAGTTGATAAATTTGAATACAGAAGGGGTTATAAGTTTTCGACTTATGCAACATGGTGGATCCGACAAGCAATAACGCGTTCGATAGCAGACCAGGCAAGAACAATTAGAATTCCAGTTCACATGATTGAAACAATAAATAAAATAGTAAGAACTCAGAGACAGATTATGAGTGAGTTTGGAAGAGAGCCGACGCCTGAGGAGCTCTCAAAAAAGTTAGCAATGCCTTTAGAGAAAGTTAGAAAAGTTCTCAAGATAGCTAAAGAACCAGTTTCACTTGAAACACCAGTTGGTGATGAAGAAGATAGTAGTTTAGGTGATTTTATTGAGGATAAGAATGCTCTACAACCGCTTGATACCGCCATCCAATCTAACTTGAGTGAGTCAACTACAAAAATATTAGCCTCATTAACTCCTAGAGAAGAAAGAGTTTTAAGAATGAGATTTGGAATAGGCATGAATACAGATCACACATTAGAAGAAGTCGGACTTCAGTTTTCAGTTACTAGAGAACGAATAAGACAAATAGAGGCAAAAGCGTTAAGAAAACTCAAACATCCAAGTAGATCAAAACAACTAAAAAGTTTTTTAGAAAAATAATTATTGTGATATAAGTGAATGTTTTTGGGCCTGTAGCTCAGTTGGTTAGAGCAGTACACTCATAATGTATTGGTCCCAGGTTCGAGTCCTGGCGGGCCCACCATTAATTATTTAAAAATTCCTCTAATTTTGAAATTAATGAATTAATATCGTTATTATTCGAGCTTAATATTGAAGCAAATTCCTCTTTCTGAGTTCTTGCTAAACTAAGTCCTTCAACAATTAAGTCTCTTATGAGAGGTTTATCAGGATTTTTAGTATAAATTCTCCAATCAATTTTGATTTCTGGATTGCCATCTTCAGGTTTTATTTTAGAGTTGACTATAGTGTAATTTGAACTTTTTTGCTCTGACATAGTAACCTCAAATTTACTGTAAGAGTAATCTGTTAATCTTGAAGTAAGACTTTTAAGGAAATATTTTTCGAAAGTTTCCTGATATTTGTTAATGTCCTCTTTATTAGATGATTTTCTTAGCTCGCCTAAAGTATATAATCCAAGAGCATTAATATCGACATTTTCTTTAGCAATTTCCTCAACATATCTTGATTTTTCCTCATTTGTAATGGATTTGTCAGATAATTTGTTTATTGCATCACTTACTAATTCAAGGACAAACTCTTTTGGATCCGAGCTATAAGAAAATGCAGCTCCATTCAATATAACTAATATCAAAATTATGAAAATGTTAAGTCTTTTCATTTAAAATTCTATTTATCTAGATCCCAATCTTCTTGATCACCATCAGAGTTTCCAACTTTATTTTCTCTGCTTTGTAAGTATACACTTTTCATTGAAGAATATAAGTCTATAGAATTTTTTTCTAAGCTTTCAAAATTTGTTAAGTTATCCGATCTAAAATCCACTGCAGTTGTCCCTTTCAAAGAATAATAGTCAATATTATTACCAGAGATGCTTAGTAATTCTTTTTCTCTTAAAGTTACGTAAGCAAAAGGATCAACAAAAGTATCTGCGATCATCCCTATGGAGTCTCGGATAGTTGTTGGTCCAAGTATAGGTAAAACATAATAACATCCTTGACCTATTCCATACGAACCAAGGGTTTGACCAACATCTTCTTTAAGAGGTTTTAATCCCAACTTCTCCGCTGGATTTAAAAATCCAAAAATTCCAACTGTTGAGTTTATAGCAAAACTGCCAAATGAATTTCCTAGTTCTTTAAAGTTTCCTTGCAAAATATTGTTTGGAATTGATAGTAAAGTTGAAATGTTAGAAGTAAAATTACTTGTACCGTTTTTTATAGGGCTTGGAAGTTTGTTATATCCTTTTGCAATTGGTTCTAAAATTACATTGTCAAAAGCCATATTAAATTTAAAAACTGACCTACTTACACCTTCAAAACATTCATCTGTAGCGTTTGCACTAGAGATAGATCCTAAGAAAAGAAGCGCAGAAAAAGTTATTGGTATGACTTTTTTTAAATACATTATATAATGCTATATATATAAATTTACTCTATATGCCATATAAAATTTGACTCAAAATATTTTTTTTATATGATTTTTAGCGTAATTTTATTAATTTTATGAAAATATCAATTGATTTATCTCCTAATTTTTCAAAAAAAAAGAGAAAAGCCGCAGAAATTAAATTTGTAATAATCCATTATACTGGAATGCAATCTGAAATTGAATCAATAATTAGATTAAAGAGCAAAAAATACAAAGTCAGTTCACATTATATAATCAATAGAAAGGGAGAAGTAACTCAACTTGTAAAAGATTTACATATTGCTTGGCATGCAGGTAAATCAAAATGGAAAGGTTTTAAAGATTTAAATAAAGATTCTATAGGTATAGAACTAGTAAACAAAGGTCATAAGTTTGGCTACCAAAAATTCACAAATTTTCAAATTAAAAGTCTGGTTAAATTATGCAAAAAATTAAAAAAAAAATACAATATAAGTCGTAAGAATTTTCTTGGCCACTCTGATATTGCCCCGTTAAGAAAAATTGATCCAGGTGAAAAATTCCCGTGGCAAAAACTTAGTAATTATAATTTAGGTAATTGGTACCAACTAAAAAATATTAATACAAATTTAATCAAAAAAGGGACCTCGCATTTTTTTTTTAGCAATCTACATAAAATTGGATATAGGTACTTTAAAATTTATAAAAGAACTAAAACTGATAAAACTATAATCGAGGCTTTCCAAAAAAAATACTTGCCAAACAAAGTAACAGGTAAAATCGACCAGAAAACTCTGCAAATTTCCAGTTTTTTAGCTAATATTCGTTAATACACTTGAAAATTGACAAATATTTTACTATTAATGTTCTGCCAGATAATTGGACAGTCGCTAAAATTAAAACTTTTAGAGGAAAGTCCGGGCTCCATAAAGACACAGTGCCAGTTAACGGCTGGCGAAGGTGACTTCAGGGATAGTGCCACAGAAAATAAACCGCCTAATCAAGGCAAGGGTGAAACGGCGAGGTAAGAGCTCACCGGTTTTCTGGTAACAGAAAACGCACGGCAAACCCCACTGGGAGCAAGGTTAAATAGAGAGGACACTGCAATTTCGCAAAAAACTGTCTTTAGTTAGTCCTCTGGGTTAACCGCTTGAGCTTAAGTGCGAACTTAAGCCTAGAGAAATGACATCTTCAATGACAGAACCCGGCTTATAGATTATCTGGCGAACTCCTCATTTGTTGTTCTGCTTTTGTACTAAATCTCAAATATAAAGATATTGACTATTTTTTAAAAACCCATACTATCCCAAATAATCCCATAATGGAGGGTGATTTGAAAATTTTAATAATTAAAAGGCACTTATATAAAGATGTTTTTATCAAACTACGAAAACAAAATAGACAAGAAAGGTCGGGTCTCAGTGCCAGCTACTTTTAGGGCGTACTTAAATTCTATGGGATATAATGGATTTATTAGCTATCCATCATTCAGTCATTCTGCATTGGAAGGTTGTTCTCAAGATAGAATTGAAAAATTATCAAATACAATTGACTCATTAAATCCATTTGAGGAAAAAAGAGACTTCTTTGCTACATCAGTTTTGTCAGAAAGTGAAAACTTACAATTTGATACTGAAGGCAGAGTATCAATTTCAGAGAAATTACTCAATCACGCAAAAATAAGTAATAATATTTTATTTGTTGGCTTAGGCAAAACTTTTCAAATTTGGGAACCAAAAAATTTTGAAAAATTCAAAATAGTTGCAAGAAAAAAAGCCTTTCAAAATAGATCAAACCTAAAATGGGAAAACAAACAGAAAGGAGAGATATCATGAGTATAAATGTTGGAGGGGGTGAGCTAAGAGAATTGAAACCAAGAATATTAGTAATAGGAGTAGGTGGCGCTGGTGGAAACGCTATAAATGCCATGATAGACGCGGGCATGCAAGGAGTAGAGTTTGTTGCAGTCAATACTGACGCTCAAGATTTGAAGATGAGTAAAGCAGATGCAAAAATACAAATAGGAATGAATTTGACTAAAGGACTTGGAGCTGGAGCAAAACATGACATTGGTCAAGCAGCTGCTGATGAGTCAATAAATGAAATCGTGAATTATATTCAAGGAAGTAACATGGTTTTTATAGCTTCGGGCATGGGCGGAGGTACAGGAACTGGAGCTTCACATGTAATAGCAAGGGCTGCAAGAGAAATGAATATTTTGACTGTTGGTGTTACAACGCTTCCTTTCGCATATGAGGGCCCTAAAAGAATGCGAAGAGCTGTTGCTGGCCTCGAGGAATTGAAAAAACATTTAGATACTACAATTGTAGTTCCTAATCAAAATCTTTTTAAAATAGCAAATGAGTCTACTGGATTTGAGGAGTCCTTTAACTTATCTAATGAAGTTTTGAAACATGGTGTTCAAAGCATTACAGATTTAATGGTGAGACCTGGTATGATTAATTTAGACTTCGCTGACGTCGAAACAGTGATGAGTTCAAGCGGAAAAGCTATGATGGGTACCGGAGAAGCTGAAGGAGAAAATAGAGCAATAGTGGCTACGGAACTTGCCTTGAATAACCCGCTGATTGACGAATACACTTTACAAGGTGCAAAAGGGCTTCTAGTTAATATAACAGGGAGCAGTGACCTTAAACTTTTTGAAGTTGATGCAGCTGTAAATAAAATTAGGGCAGAGGTAGACCCAGAGGCTGAACTAATCTTTGGTGCAATAAAGGATGAAAATATGAATGGTAAAATAAGAGTTTCAATAGTTGCTACTGCATTGTATGGCTCAGAAACTAAACCTTACTTGAACCTAGTTAATAATAATTCAAACGGAATTCCTACAACTAAAACTTTTTCTCAATCAGAAAGTTTGTTCAATACAAATCATATCGAAAAAAATATTGTTAATTCGATTGATGGAGCTACCGCTTTAAAACTTGATGAAAGTTATGAAATCAAAAATAGCGAAGAACAGAGCGAATTGATTGATAGCTTTGAAAATAATGAAGAAAATCAAATAAATATTGATTTACAAAATAATAAAAACAATAGCGAGGAAATCCCAACAGGCGTATCAATTGAAAGCGCTTCTTATATGGAGCAAAATAGAGAAAATGTTTACGAGAACAACTCTATAATTGATAAACAAAAAGCAGAAGAAGAATTTACCCCAAAACTTTTTTCAGATGATCAAGGTTTAGATGCTGGTGAAACAAATACCTCTGAAGATGAAACACAACAATTATTTGATCAAAATGAGGAGGAAGAAGATTTTGAAATTCCTGCATTTTTAAGAAGACAAAAGTTTTAAATGATAAAATTTGAAATTAATGAAAACTCAAATATCATCACTGGAATACTCCCATTTTCCAGTAATGTTGAGTGAAGTTGTTCAAATTTCATCTCCAGAAAATGGTGGTATTTTTGTTGACTGCACTTTTGGCGGCGGAGGTTACTCTAAAGCCTTACTCAAATTTCCAAAAACAAAAGTAATTGCAATTGATAGAGATCCAGCTGTGGTTGCGATTTCGAAAAAATTTGAAAAAGTATATAAGAACAGATTTCAATTTTATCAATCAAAATTTAGCCAAATAGACAAATTTCTAAAAAAAGATATTGATGTAGCAATATTTGATCTTGGATTGTCATCAATACAACTCAATAATTTTAAAAGAGGTTTTTCTTTTAAATCTAAAGGAGAAATAGATATGAATATGGGTCTTTCTAATTTTTCCGCTCAAGATGCAGTGAACAACTTAAGTGAAACTCAATTAAAATTAATAATCAAAATATTAGGTGAAGAAAAAGAAGCTTATAGCATTGCAAAAAACATTGTGCGGGCAAGATCAAAAAAAAAGATAACAAGAGTAGATGAACTTGTAAAAATTATAGAAAAAAGTAAAAGAAAAAATTTTTACTCTAAAATACATCCAAGTACCAAAACTTTCCAGGCTTTAAGAATTTATGTTAATAAAGAAATAACTGAGCTTATAAATGGAATAGTAAAGGCAACTAAATTGCTCAAACCTGGAGGCAAGTTATTAATAGTTAGTTTCCATTCAATTGAAGATAAAATCATCAAATTTCTTTTTAGTAATTTCTCACAAAATAAATCTAAGCCTTCCAGATATTTTCCTGAGGACAACAGTGAAAATTTAATTTTGTTCGAAAAATACACAAATAAAGTAATTAGACCTTCAAAAAAAGAAATTAAAAAAAATAATCCATCACGATCTGCAAAGTTGAGATACGCTATTCGAAGTAAAAATGAATTTATTTTTCCTAATAATTTAATAAAAAAATTTAGCAGGTATTTGGATATCGAGGCAATATATGTATAAATTTAAACTTTGCATTTCAATTATATTTTTTTCATTATTATTAGTTGGAACTTCAATTATTAAGAATGAAACTAGAGATCTTGAAAAAAAAATAGACAATTTGAATGAACACATTGTTTCAAAAGAAAAAGATTTAAATGAGACACAATTAGATTTTTTTTATTTAACCTCACCTTACGTCCTTGAACAAAGAATTCAGAATTTGGATATAAATATATATATCCCAATGAAACACTCAAATATATTCTTAAGTTTTTTAAGTTTCGTAGAACTTCAAAATAAATTTGTAATTCAAGAAATTCAAAATGAGAAAAAAATACAAAAAAGATAAAAATCCAAATAAAAATCAGACAAGTTTTTATTTCGAAGACTATTTAGAGACAAACAAGAAAATAAGATTCAGTCGAAAAAAAAATTTTTTACAAGATAGGGTATATTTATTATTTTTCCTTTTTTTTACTTTAATTTTAATATTTAGTTTGAGGATTGTTCATATTTCACTCAATAAACTAGAAGTTTCCAACCAATCTAATTCATCAAAAAAATTTACATTATTGAGGAGAGATATAGTTGATAGAAACGGTGAATTGATATCAAGAAATATTCAATCTTTCCACGCAGCAATTAATCCAAAATTAATCAAAAATAAGGAAAATTTTCTAATAAATTTAAGATTAAATTTTCCAAATATTCAAAAAGAAAAAATTGAAAATCAGATCAAGAAAGGCAAATATTTCTATTTGAAGAAACGCATAAACCAACAAGAAAAAGAGAAGTTATGGAACTTAGGACACAAAGCTATAATTTTTGAACCATTTCAATCAAGAATATATACTCATGCAAATCTATTCAGTCACATAATTGGCCAGGTAGACTTTGATAATTATGGAATTTCTGGCATAGAAAAATATTTTGATAAAGAGCTTAAAAATAGGGATTTGCTAAGCGAACCTTTAGAAATCACTCTTGATGTTAACTTGCAATATTTAATTAATAAAGAATTAAATAAAGCATTAACAACATTTAATTCTACTGGAGCGGGCGCTTTGTTAATGGACGTTAAGACTGGAGAAATATTGTCTCTCGTTTCTTTACCAAATTTTGACATAAATAAAAGAGCAAATGTAAAAGATAAAAAGTATTTGAATAAAATTACTAAAGGTGTCTATGAGTTAGGATCAATTTTTAAAACTTTTACTGTAGCTCTTGCTCTAGAAAATAAGATTGTATCTCCTAAAACAATAATTCATGACATTCCTCGTTCAATAAAGTGTTCCAAACATAATATTTCAGACATCAAAGAGTTCCCAAGGAATTTATCTGTAGAAGATATTCTAATAAGATCTTCAAACATAGGAACTCTATTAATTGCTAGAAAAATAGGCGAGAAGAAATTCAAAAAATTTATTGAAGATGCTAATTTACTTGAAACACCAGAATTTCAATTAGAAGAAGTGGGCAGTCCAATCAGTTTTAATTGGAATAAATGTAAGTTAGAAACAGTCTCTTTTGGACATGGAATAACTACTACACCATTACAAGCTACTTCAATTTATGCCTCTTTGACTAATGGAGGAAATATTATTCAACCAACTTTAATTAAAAGAAAATTTAATAAAACTAACAAAAAATTAATTTCAAAAAGCACTAGTGAAAATATAAATAAAATCTTAAGAAAAGTAGTAACTGATAAAAATGGCACAGCTAGTTTAGCAAATATAGATGGTTATTACGTCGGCGGCAAAACTGGCACATCTCAAAATTATCAAAATAAAAAAGATAACTTGAACACATTCATATCGATTTTCCCCTCTCAGAAACCAAAATACGCCCTATTAGTAATGCTTGAGAATCCTAAAGTTGCTAAAGATTTAGTATATAATTATAGAGGTTCTAAAATAAAAGCATCTCGAAATGAAGCTGGGTGGAACTCCGTATACGTGGCTGGCAAAATAATAGAGAAAATTGGACCAATTTTAGCCATAAAAAGCGAAGATTTTAATTATCAATATGTTGTTGAAAAAACTAATTAAAAATCTTTCTCCAGAACAAAATAAAATTAAGATACGAGGTCTTTCTATAGACAGTAAAAAAATTCACAAAGGTTTTATTTTTTTTGCAATTAAAGGACACAGACTAAACGGAGAAAAGTTTATTCACGAAGCAGTTAAAAAAGGTGCGTCAGTGATAATCTGTTCAAATAAATGTAGATATGTCAGTAAAAAAATATTAGTAATAAAAACATCTAACATTAGAAATCTTTTAGGTGAAATTTGCTCAAAGTTTTTTAAATTAAAACCAAAAAATATTCTTGCAGTAACAGGGACAAACGGAAAAACTTCTGTAGCAGATTTATTTTATCAAATTCTACAAATCAATCAGGTACCAGTTGCTTCAATAGGAACGTTAGGGATAAAATATAAAAATCAAATATTTAAGTTAAATCTGACCACTCCCGATACTATATTTCTTCATAAATCTCTAGAAAATATTAAAAAAAATAAAATAGACAATGTTATCGTTGAAGCCTCAAGTCATGGATTAGACCAAAAAAGAGTCAACCATTTAAATTTGAAAGCTGGAATATTTACAAATCTAAGTCAAGATCATCTTGACTATCATAAAAGTATGAGGTCTTATTTTAATTCAAAATTAGTTCTCTTTAAAAATATTATACCAGAAAAAAAAACAATAATAGCTGATAGTTCAATAAAACAATTTAAAACACTTAAAAAAATTTCCAAAAAAAGAAATCTTAATTTAATTGATGCTAATATTACAGAAAAAAAATTATATAATTTTTTAGATAATAAATATAATGAATTTCAATTAAAAAATTTATCAATGGCAATTTCTGCAGCTAAGTTATGTAATCTTAGTGAAAAAAAAATTTTTAATTCTTTAAATCAAATAAAAGATGTTAACGGCAGACTTGAATTAGTAAAAACTTTTTCAAACAAAGTAAATGTTTATGTCGACTTTGCTCACACGCCAGATGCTCTAGAAAAAAGCTTAAAATCATTAACCAATTCTCATGGTAAAAATATTTCAGTTGTGTTTGGGTGTGGTGGAGACAGGGATTACAAAAAAAGACCTTTAATGGGAAAAATTGCTGCTAAATTTTGTAAAAAAATTTATGTAACCGACGACAATCCAAGAAATGAAAAACCTGAAAAAATAAGGCGACAAATAATAAAAAGAATAAAACATAAGAGACTTTTTAATATCGGCAAAAGAGATCAGGCTATTAAATATGCAATATTAGGAGCTGACCCTCACGAAACAATTCTTGTCGCTGGAAAGGGTCATGAAACACAACAAATTTTTAGAAACAAAGTAGTATCATTTTCAGATAAAGAAATTATTAAAAATATCAAAATTAATCGATCAAAAATAAAAAAAGATAACTTAAATTTTATTCAAAATAAAAATATCATTAAAAGTTTAAAAAAGAATAAAAAAATAAACAATTTTCATGGCTTGGCAATAGACTCGAGAATTGTTAAAAAAAACAACTTATTTTTAACTATTAAAGGTAAAAATAATGATGGAATTAAATTTATTCCAAATGCAATAAAAAAAGGTGCAAGCTATATAGTTTCATCAAAAAATATTAAAAGAAATTCAAAAAAAATCATTAAAGTAAAAAGTGAGCAAGATTTTTTGAATTATTTTGCATCTAAAAAAAGGGAAGGTTCAAATGCTAAGATCATCGCAGTTACTGGAAGTGCCGGTAAAACTTCTTTAAAAGATTTAATAAACACTTTACTTCAAAACTTTGGAGAAACATTTAGCTCTCCAAAGTCTTACAACAATCACTACGGTGTACCTTTAAGCTTATCTCAACTAAGTTTGAGACATGAATATGGTGTTTTTGAAGTTGGAATGAGCAAATCTGGAGAAATTGATAAACTTACAAAATTAATTAGACCTCATGTTGGAATTATCACAAATATTGGTGAGGCTCACATTGAAAATTTCAAGAACCTCAAAGGTATTGCCAGAGCTAAAGGAGAACTAATTGATAATATAGAAGAAAATGGTTCTATTATTTTAAATCGTGATGATAAATTTTTTAATTTTTTTAAAAACAAAGCAAAATCAAAAAAATTGAAAATATATTCTTTTGGAATGTCAAAAAAATCCGACGTATACCCGATCTCAATTAAGGAAAATAAACAAACAAAAGTTACGAAGGTGAAATTTTTTAATAAAATTTTAAATTTTGATACTCTTAATATTAATATTTACAATGTATTGTCAGCTTTAATTTTACTCAGGTTGTTTAATTTAGATTTTACTCAAATTTATAAGTGTTTTAAAAAAATTGAACCAACTTCTGGTAGAGGAAAAATCCATAGTGTTATGAGATATAATAAAAAGTTTAAATTAATTGACGAAAGTTATAATGCTAATCCTCTTTCTGTAAAAAATGCAATTGGATATTTTAAGTCTATTAAAAAACAAAATTTCAAAAAATATCTACTTTTAGGAGATATGCTTGAGTTGGGGAAAAAATCTGAGAAATTGCATAAAGATTTATCAAAAGTTATTAACAGCTCAGATATCGATAAGGTTTTTATCAAAGGAGATAAAACTCTTACTACTTATAAAAATATAAACAAATCAAAAAGAGGTAATATTTTGCAACAGTACGAAGATGTAGATTTTACTTTAAATAACATTATAGCTAATAATGATTATTTAATGATTAAAGGTTCCAACGCTACAGGTTTAAATTATATAAGCAAAAAATTTATAAAAGGATATTAAATGTTATTTCATTTTTTTACTTCTCTTGTAGACCAATTTTCTTTTTTTAATGTTTTTAAATATTTGACTTTTCGAACAGGTCTTTCTGTGATGACCTCTTTGGTAGTAGTTTTCATAATTGGAGGACCTTTGATAAAAGTTTTTTCTGAAAAAATGATAACTGGCCCAATAAGACAAGATGGACCTATAGATCATATAGTAAAAAAAACAGGAACTCCAACTATGGGAGGTGTAATAATTATTATTGGAATAATTTCAAGCACCTTGCTTTGGGCAGATTTAACAAATGTGTATGTTTGGACATTAATATTTGTATCACTTAGTCTTGGAGGGCTGGGTTTATTAGATGATATATTAAAAATTAAATACAAAAACTCAAGAGGACTAAAGTCAAAACATAAATTTATTGGTCAATTAATTATTGGTGTTATAGCTCTTATTATATTGATTAAATTTTCTAATCACGAATATTTATATGATCTTTACTTTCCTTTTTTTAAAAATTTAATTTTACATATGGGATTATTTTTTATCCCTTTTGCTTTATTTGTAATAATAGGTGCATCTAATGCTGTTAATTTAACTGATGGATTAGACGGTTTAGCTACGGTGCCTGTGATGCTAGTTGCTTTATCATTCACTTTGATTTCATATGTTGTTGGAAATACAATTTTTTCAGAATATCTCCAGATACAATATATTCCAAATGTAGGAGAATTATCTATTTTTTGTGGATCAATAGTAGGAGCTTGTTTAGGTTTTCTTTGGTATAACGCTCCGCCAGCAAAAATCTTTATGGGAGATACTGGCTCTTTGTCTTTAGGCGGATCGTTAGCTGCCATAGCAATTATCGTCAAACATGAAATTGTATTAGCAATTATCGGAGGACTTTTTGTTCTAGAAACTGTATCTGTAATTATTCAAGTAATTTCTTTTAAATTAACTGGTAAAAGAATATTTAAAATGGCACCTATTCATCACCACTTTGAAAAAAAAGGTTGGGCCGAGTCCACTATTGTAATTCGTTTTTGGATAATTGCTATTATTTTAGCTTTAATAGGGCTAGCTACGTTAAAATTAAGGTAGCGAATGTTTTCATTAAAATATTTAAAAAAAAAGTCATATTTAGTTTATGGGCTGGGTCTATCAGGTCGATCAGTAGTGAATTTTTTTGATAAAAATAATTTTAAAAAATATTTTGTTTGGGATGACAATAATCAAGACTTATATAAAAAAAAAAGAGCCAAGAATTTAAATAATTCTTTAAAAAAGGTTGATTATATAATTTTAAGTCCAGGTGTAAGTTTAAATTTACCAAAAAATAAAAAAAAACTAATTAATTTCGAAAAAAAAATAATCACAGATATAGATTTAGTATTTATGACTAAAAATTTTTCAAAAAGTATAGTTGTGACTGGGACTAATGGAAAATCTACAGTCTGTAAAATGTTATTTCATATTTTAAAAAAAAATAAAATTAAGTCTCACTTAGGAGGAAATATAGGTAAACCAATACTTGATCTTAAAATAAAAAAGAGAGATTTTCTCATAATCGAAGCATCATCTTATCAATTATCACACTCAAAATTTATTAAACCTGATTATGCTATCTTACTTAATATAACCAATGATCATCTTGATTGGCATGGAAATATGAAAAATTATATAAAATCAAAATTAAAAATTTTTGAGCTCCAATCGAAAAATCAATATTCGATTATCAATAATAGATTTAGAAAAAATTTTAAAAAAAGAGGATTTTTAGGAAAAATGGTTATTCCAAAAATGAAAAATCACCTAATTAAAAGTAAAAAAATTGAGAATTTACATCTAAGCTCAAAATTTAATCAAGAAAATATGACTTATGTTTTTGAACTTACCAAGCTTCTTAAAATAAACGAAAAATCTCTTATTCATTCTTTAAATTCTTTCAAGGGTTTGCCTCATAGATTTGAAATTTTTCTAAAAAAAAATAATTTTACTTTTATAAATGACTCTAAAGCCACAACATTTGAGTCTACGAAATATGCACTGCAAAATACAGAAAATATTTACTGGATACTAGGAGGGTTGCCTAAAAAAAATGATAAAATTAAACTTAAGAGCTTGAAAAAAAATATTATTAAG
>Ga0208390_1000313_pt1 | contig 16885 bp, 16 predicted proteins | sample Knorr_S7_td_Surf_FD_185594 | JGI IMG/M metagenome (GOLD analysis project Ga0208390, IMG submission 185594) | Marine microbial communities from Southern Atlantic Ocean transect - Knorr_S7_td_SurfaceA_ad_6m_LV_A (SPAdes) (version 2) | ecosystem: Environmental > Aquatic > Marine > Oceanic | place...
TCTCATTAACTCAACTACTAAAAAAGATCCAACTGTTTTTAAAACTTCTTCTCCAAGACCAGTTGCAACAGCACCACCTATATTATTATCTATAAATAGACCAGAGCCAATTATTGGTGAGTCTCCAACTCTCCCCTTCATTTTATAAGCTAAACCGCTAGTTGTACAGGCCCCTGAAATATTATTATTCTTGTCAAGGCATAACATACCAATAGTATCATGATTTTCAATGTTAATTATAGGCTTATATTCTTCATTTTCTAGCCATTTTTTCCAATCCTCTTTTGAATTTTCAGTTAGTAGATCTTTCTTTTCATAACCCAGGGAAATAGCAAATTCTTCAGCACCTTTACCAGCTAGCATAACGTGAGGTGTTTTTTCCATTACATCCTTTGCAAGTCTAGCAACATTAACAATATTTTCTACAGCTAAAACAGAACCACAATCTCCAAGATGATTCATAACACATGCATCAAGGGTTACTCTTCCTGATCTATCAGGAGCTCCCCCAAATCCAACAGTTGTATTCTTAGGATTTTCTTCTTCAATAGCTACACCAGCTACAGCTGCACTAAGTCCATCAATTCCTTTATCTAGCATTAAACCAGCTTTAAGATTTGCTTCAGATGTTTTCCATGTTGAAATTGATCTAACCATATTATTAATTTTAAAGTTTTTTGCCTTAACTCTTGGAGTTATGGAAGAAATTAATCCAACACTAAATATATCAAAAATAAAATTTCGCCTTTTCATATTTTTTTAATTTAATGCTCTTAGTCTTTGAATAAGAGGCGGATGTGAATAATGGAAAAATACATAAAGTGGATGTGGGTATATATTAGATAGACTATCGACAGATAATTTTTTTAATGCTAAAGATAGATCCTCTCCATTAAATGTTTCTTTTGCATAGGCATCTGCTTCAAACTCATTTTTTCTGCTATTGTAATTCATTATAATACCTGACAATATTGAGATAGGTGAAAAAATAATACTAAAACCTACTAGACCTAAATGAAAACTAGACTCTAAACCACCAAGAGCAAGTGAAATCTCAGGGAGTTTGAGACATAATTCAAAGAAAAAAGAAATGATTCCAATCTGAATAATCGACATAATTAATCCAGAGAAAATATGCTTTTTCTTAAAATGACCAACTTCATGAGCAAGTACAGCTACGAGTTCGTTCTCTGTATGTTTTTCAATTAAAGTATCATAAAGTGCAATAGTTTTTCTTGGCCCTAAACCACTAAAAAAAGCATTTGCTTTTGTAGATCTCTTTGACCCATCAATAACATATATATTCTTTAAAAGATACCCAACATCATTGGAATACTTTTCAATTTTATTTCTCAATTCCCCATCATCTAAAGGAGTAAGTTTATTAAAAATTGGAACGATTAAATCAGCATAAAACATATTAATGAGAATCATCAATAATGAAAGCCCAATCCACAACCACAACCAGAATCCATCATTTAAATTTTCATAGAGGTATATGGCTAGAAAAAGAAGAATACCGCCAATAAAAAATGATAATAAAGTTGATTTAATAATATCAATGAAAAATGTCAACTTAGTTGTTTTGTTAAAACCAAATTTTTCCTCAATTACAAATGTGTTATAATATGAGAAAGGTATTGATATAATAGAATTCAGAATAAATAGAATTAAAAAGAAAACTCCTGATTGGATAAAATTTGAACTAATTTGAAGTGACTCAAAGGATTTAGAAAGATTAAAGCTAACAAATTGATCAATAATTCCATAACCATTGAAAACAATAAGTGAAATTACGAGTAAAAAACTTAATGAACTCGAAAAGAGACTAATCTTATTTTTACTTAATGCGTAGTTTTTTGCCTTCTTATATTTCTCTTTATCATAAAAATCTTTTAACTCGTTTGGAATTTCATCTTTCCAATTTCTATGATTCATATAATCTAAAAGATTTGTAAATAAGTAGTTAAAAATTACTAATGAAATAATTATAAAAAACCATAATTGAGCTGTCATAAATCGAATTTAATTATTTTAGTTTTAAATGTAATGAAAGATGATTAATAAGTATACAATTATAGGAACTTTAGGCATTTTAATTTTTAGCTCAGGACTATGCATATTTGGAGAAGCAATTATTAGAAAATATCAAAATTTAGATTTTTTTACAATAGGAACAATATCTCTTATTCTAATTAATGCTGGAATATGTATAATGATAAAATCGAAAGAGTTATCTAATTAGTTTTGTGAGTATCATAAAGGTAAAGTGGTAATGCTAGCGAGAAACCTACTAAAAACATTGGGATTAAATATCTAATAATTTTAATTGGTTTCTTTCTAAAATTATATATTAAAAAGATTAAGAAGGATGAGGCTGCTACTGTTAAATCCATTGATATCATTGAAACAGCATAATTTTCATATAGAAGGCTAAAAAAACCATCCATTGACCAGTTATTTATCTTTAAATAATTAATAAGATTATAGTAAGGCAATGCTATTCCTAGTATGCATAATATTATATAAATTTTTCTCATAACTAAATTATTATATGTTCTGTGGGTTTTATTATTATTAATTCTTTATTTACTTTTTTAAATTCTTCAACAGCTTTTTTTTGATCAATTTCAATTAAACCAAATGTATCAAAGTGGTATCCTAATATTTTATTACATTCAATAAAATCTGAGGCAATTATTGCGTCTTTATATCCCATTGTAAAATTATCACCAATTGGAAGTATTGCTAAATCTAAATTATAATTTATTGGAATTAGCTTCATATCATATGTTAATGCGGTATCACCTGCAATATAAATAGACTTGTTATTTGAAGTTATAATAAATCCACCTGGTTGTCCACCATTTGAACCATCAGGAAACGTAGAGGTATGAATTGCATTAACATATTTTAACTCACCAAAATCAAAATTCCACTTACCTCCATGATTCATTGGATGACCATTTAATCCCTTACTTTGAAAATGACTTACAATTTCAAAATTTGAAATTATTAGCGAGTTGTTATCCTTTGCTAATTTTTCAACATCAAGGGTGTGATCTTGATGTGCATGAGAAATAAGAATGAAGTCTGGCTTTAAATCATCCAAATTAATTTCAGATGCCATAGGATTACCTGATATAAAGGGATCAACTAATAAATTAAATTCATTGATTTGGATTTCTAGGGTTGCATGACCTAAAAAAGTAATTTTCATTTTTTTTAAGTAATTTAATGAAATTGGTTTATATGTAGTAATTAAGAAATCAATAAATACTAACAATGAGTAACTTAATATTCAGAAAAGATGGAACTGCTCAAGGAGTTGCGAAGCAGAGGTTGATTGAATCAATTGCAAAACCTAATAAACGTGTTATTTACGACCCCTATGCTAAATATTTTGTAATTGGAGCTAGTATTATAAAGCTTTTAGGACATAAAATTAGTGTTTGGTTAGGAGATAAGATTGTCCAGGGAATGCATGAACATTTAATCTGCAGAACACGATTTATTGATGATTTAATTGAAGAAAGCACTTCTGCTGGTATTGAACAATACGTTATCCTAGGTGCAGGCTATGACTCAAGAGCTCATCGTCTAAAACTTCCTCTCAAATTAAAAATATTTGAGGTTGACCAGCCTGAAGTTCAAGGAATAAAGCTGTCTAAACTTCCTAAGAATATATCAAATAGAGAAAATATAATTTATGTTGGTATTGATTTTAATCACCAATCCCTTGAAGAACAACTTTTGAAAGCTGGATTTGATAAAAGTAAATCAACCATTTACACACTTGAGGGTGTATCACAGTACATTCCAAAAGAATCTCTTGACTTAACCTTAAAGGAAATAGCTAAATTAAACTCAAATTCTAATTCAAAAATTTTTATTTCATATGTAAATAAACTTCTTTTACAAGATTCCAAGGCTTGTTTTGGTATCGGTTATTTAAAACCTGAGAAAGCAATTAAATTTATTACAAATGGAGCAGCAAAGGTAGGTGAGCCATGGATTTCATTTTATTCTGCCGAAGAAATTCAGAAATTACTATTTCAAAATGGGTTTAACTTAATTGAGAATAAAACATTAGCAGATCTTAATTCTAAATATTTTGCTCCAGTTGGAAGAATGATACCCGAGGAGCATATTTTCAAGCTTGAACATTTTGTTATAGCTGATAGTATAAATTTTAGCTAAACTTATCTTTTGATTCTTTCTGGAAAATCAGTTATGATTGCATCAACTCCCATTGATCGCATTTTTCTAATATTCCTGGGAGTATTTATTGTGTAGGGGTAAACTTTAATGTTTTTTGATTGTATTTTATTTACTATCTCCTTTGTAATAAACTCTTTATTTGGGTTTAGAGCAACAGCATTAATTTGTTTAGCTAGTTTTATTGCATCATCAATTTTATATAGTGAATCAACAAGAATTGCAATTGGAATGTCCTTATTAAAACTTCTAATTTTTTTTAATTCATCCCATCTAAAACTTGAAATAATAAATTTTGACACAGGAAAATTATACGTATTCAAATAGTTAATAATAATTTTATTAGTCTCAAAAGCAGTATCCTGTCCTTTAAGTTCAATATTTAAAAAAATTTTTTCTGGAATTATATCTACTATTTCTTTGAGCGTAGGAATAAAATACCCTCCAATTAGTTCAATTTTTTTTATTGAGTCTAAGGATATTTGCTCAATAAATGCATTTGAATTTGATAATCGGCTTAAAAATGGATCGTGGTATACTACTAACTCACCAGTTTTTGATTTGAATACATCAATTTCGATTCCGTCAACATTTAATTCAATAGCTTTTTGAACTGATTCAATTGTATTTTCAAGCACATGGCCCATTGCACCTCTATGACCAACAACTAGAATATCTTTATTTGAAGTACATGAGTATAAAAAAGCAATAAATAAGAGAAAAATAAAATTCTTCAAAACTATTTTCTATTTAAAACTGTAGAAGATGCTTGAGATTTTGCAAGTACTGTGATATCGCTAATATTTACGTTTTCAGGACAATTAATAACATATGAAATTACTTTAGCAATGTCATCTCCAACTAGAGGATTTAATCCAGCGTAAACAGAGTTGGATCTTTCCTGGTCATTTTTAAATCTAACCATTGAAAAGTTAGTTTCAACTAAACCTGGGTTGATCTGAGAGACTTTAATATTGTGTTTATTTAGATCAATTCTCATTCCATTGGAAATTGCATCAACAGCAAACTTGGACGCACAGTAGATATTTCCTTTTGGATAAACTTCTTTTCCTGCTATTGAACCTATATTAACAATATGTCCCCTATTATTCTCTATCATTATGTCTAAAACATATTTACTAACATAGAGTAACCCTTTAACGTTTGTGTCAATCATCATATCCCAATCTGAGATTTTTCCCTCATGAATAAAATCTAATCCATGAGCATTACCTGCATTATTTATAAGAATATCTATATTTTTCCAATCATCGCTTAAACTTGATATTTTTTCTCTTACATCTTCCTTATCTCTAACATCAAATTCTAAGGTTTTTACATTTGTTTTTTTTGAAAGTTCATTAGATAGCTCATCGAGTTTATCTTTATTTCTTCCACATATTATTAATGAAAACTGATTTGCTAATTCAAATGAAGTTGATTCTCCAATACCAGAAGTAGCCCCTGTTATTAGTGCAATTTTTTTTTCGCTCATTTAGTTAAAATATAAGTATAAAAGACCAGCAGCTACAGCACCAAAAGAGGGTCCTATGACTGGAACCCAGCTGTAAGCCCAGTCTGAGATTTTATTTTTTCTTGGAATTAATTGATAGACAATTCTTGGGCCTAAATCTCTAGCAGGATTAATTGCATATCCGGTTGTCCCACCTAGACTAAGTCCAATTACCCATACTAATATTCCTACTGGAAGAGCATCGAGTGACCCTATTCCAAAGTTTGCATTCATTCCTTCAATTAAAATATTTGGCTTTACAATATAAAGAATACCAAAGATTAAAATAAAAGTGGCAAGAAATTCACTAAAAAAATTATTTTTTAAGTTTCTAATTGCAGGTGAAGTACAAAAAGAACCCATGACTTTACTCTCATCGTTTGTTGATCTATAATGATCAATATAAAACAGGTACGTTAACCAGCTTCCTAGCATAGCGCCTAGAACTTGAGCAATAATATAACCTATCATTAGTTCACTTGAGAATTTTCCAGCAATAACTAAACCAATTGTAACTGCAGGATTTAAATGAGCTCCACTAAATTGACCAGTAATGAATGCTGCAACAAACACAGCAAAACCCCATGCAGTTGTAATGGTGATTAATGGAGTCTGATCATAACCCTTTGTTTTTGAAAGACTAACATTGGCAACAATGCCAGAACCAAGCAGAAGTAATATAGCTGTTCCAACAAATTCTGCGATATATGGACTAATCATGCTGTATAATTTTTAATTAATTTATTAAAATTTTTTAACTCAGTATCAATCCATACTTGATCTTTCTCTAGAATTTCTGCCATTTTTTTTGCAACACTAGGTGCTATTCTTTTAGATTCATTGGAATCTAGGAAAACACATCTAGTTCTTCTGGCTAAAACATCCTCTAAGGTAATTGCCATTTCATGTATTATTGACCATTTAATCATATTATTGGAAATGTAAAATTTACTTGATAATGACTTGTTATCTTCTTTTCCTCCCAAAGATTCTACCTTTTTCTTTAGAGAACCATATACATGCATATGGTCAGACCAATCTATATTTTTTTTATAGCCAAAGAGTTTTGTTTTTTCAGTTCTACATTTTTTCTTTTTGAGTTTGTTTATTGAAATTGCAGCATCAATTGCATCTTCTGCAATTTTTCTGTAAGTTGTCCATTTCCCCCCAAGTACGCTTATTAAACCAGAAGGAGAAATATCAATTTTATGACTTCTGGAAACTTCTTTAGTTGACTTCTTATCAGAAGTTGCTGCAAGTGGTCTTAGTCCTGCAAATACACTTTTTATATCATCTCTCTTTGGCTTAATAGTCATATATTTTCCAGCATTCTTTAAAATAAATTCAATTTCTTCCTTTAACGGTTTAGGCTCGTCGTTTGCATCTTTGATCTGAGTATCAGTTGTACCAACAACAACATAATTTTTCCAAGGAACAGCAAATAAGACTCTCCCATCAGTAGTATGCGGAATTAAAATTGCATGTTTACTTTTTAAGAATTTTTTTTCCAAAACTATGTGAACTCCCTGACTTGGCTGTATCATTTTTTCAATTTTAGGTTGATCCATCCTAATAATTTCCTCTGCAAAAACTCCAGTTGCATTAATTACAACTTTACTTTTAACTTTATACTTTTTTGAGTTTATTGAGTCTGTAAAACTTAATCCAATAATTTCATTATTTTTTTTTATTAAGCCATCTACATTACAATAATTCAATAAAGCCGTTTTCTTTGAATTTGCGGAAAGTGCTAGAGTGATGGCCATCCTGGAATCATCAAATTGTCCATCGTGATAGATAACTCCACCTCTAAGTCCTTTTTTATTTACATTTGGTATTAACTTTTCTGTTTCTTTTTTTGAGATTATTACTGATTTTCCCAAACCAAGCTTTCCTGCCATCATATCATAAATTTTCATTCCAATTCCGTAAAAAGGACTAGCCCACCAATCGTATGTGGGAATTACAAAGCTTAAATCTTGAACTAAATGAGGAGCATTTCTTTTAAGAATTCCTCTTTCTTTTAGGGATTCAATTACTAGAGTAATATCACCATTTTGTAAATACCTAACCCCTCCATGAATAAGTTTTGTACTTCTTGATGAAGTACCTTTTCCATAGTCATATTTTTCTAGAAGTAATGTTTTATAACCTCTTTTTGAAGCATCAACAGCAATTCCAAGGCCAGAAGCACCTCCACCTATAATTACAATATCCCATTCAAGAACTTTGTTTAATTTAATAATGGAATCGTTTCTATTCATTAACCTTAAGAAGTTTTTTAATTCTGATTTCCCAAAGATTAATTATATGTCTTGAATCATTTTTTAAATTTGGGTTAAAGGATTTGTCCTCTATCCATAAATCATTTAAATCTGAAACATTTTTCCAAAAACCAGTAGCTAATCCAGCCAGAAAAGCTACACCAAGAGCTGTTGTCTCAGTAGTCTTAGGCCTTACTACATTAGTTTGTAATAAATCGGATTGTATCTGCATCAGCAGATTATTATTACTAGCTCCTCCATCTACTTTTAAGTTTGTAAATTTTATCTCTGCATCTTTTTGCATTTCAATAATTATATCTCTTGTCCTAAGAGCAATTGATTCAAGTGCCGCTCTTGCTATATGTCCATTTTCAGTTCCTCTAGTTATACCAAAAATTGTTCCCTGTGCATAAGGATCCCAATAAGGAGCTGCTAAACCAGATAGTGCAGGTATAAAAGTTATACCTCCATTGTCTACTACTGTATTAGCAAGATTTTCAACTTCAGGTGCATCATTTATAATACCTAATTTATCCCTAAGCCATTGTATAAGAGCACCAGCTACGAATACACTTCCTTCTAGTGCATAAGTGAGTTCTCCGTTTATTCTCCATGCAATTGTTGAGAGCATTTTATTTTTTGATTTTACCGATGATTTTCCTGTATTCATTATACAGAAACAACCTGTGCCATATGTGTTTTTTACATCCCCAGGATTAACACATAACTGACCAAATAATGCAGCTTGTTGGTCACCAGCTATTCCAGCAATTGGAATTTTACTACCAATGATTTCATTATCTATGTATGCTGATATTGCAGATGAATCCACAACTTCTGGTAATATATTTCTTGGAACATCAAAAATTTCCAGTAACTCATCATCCCATTTATCGATCTTTATATTATAAAGAAGAGTTCTACTTGCATTAGAAGGATCGGTTATATGATGTCTTCCTTTGGTCAAATTCCATATTAACCAAGTATCTATTGTACCAAATATAAGTTGGCCCTTCTCAGCTTGTTCTCTAATCTCCCTTTTACTATCTAGAATCCATTTTATTTTTGTTCCAGAAAAGTATGCGTCAATAACCAATCCAGTTTTATTTTGAATCAGTTCACTTTTATTATCTTCTTTTAGCTTGTCACAAAAGCTTGCAGTCCTTCTATCTTGCCATACAATTGCATTATAAACTGGTTGACCATTATTTTTATTCCAAATAACTGTTGTCTCTCTTTGATTTGTTATTCCTATTGAGTCAATATTTTTTGGATCTATTTTAGATTTTTTAATAACTTCTTTAATTGCTTTTAGTTGGGTATCCCATATCTCTGTAGGGTCATGTTCAACCCACCCCTCTTTGGGAAAAAACTGATTAAATTCATATTGAGATATTTCAACAGGGTTAGCATCTTTATCAAACAATATTGCTCTAGAACTTGTAGTTCCTGCATCAATAGCTAAAATATACTTATCCATAAATTCTTTTTTGCAATTTAAAAAAAAACCCTCCAAATTATGGAGGGTTTTAATTTATTGTAAATGGCTATTAATTCCAACCTTTTATGGGTCTGAGTGTTACAGATCCTCTATAGGTTGAGATTGGACCAATTTTCTCAAGAAATTTTACAAAAACTTCTTGTTCTTTTGGAGTATCAACATTAGATTTTAATTGTGACACGTAGTCTGGGTAATTGGCATAAATATAATGTGTTTCACCTCTTTCACCAGCAGTATATTGCCCAAGTGATACATAACCACTTGGTTCAACATTTTTCATAAGCTCTGCAAAAGCATTTCCAAAAGTTACTGCATCATCTACATAAAAAGACCACTCTTGTGATGACCAAACTTCTGAATTTTCTCCTGGAACTCTGATTAATGTATTTCCTTGTTTAATAGCAACAATTTTAGCTACGCTAGTTATGCTATTGTTATAATTATTATACGCTTCTCCTGATCTTAAATCTCTTAATTTTGAGAGTCCATCAGCCGAACCTATAAAGCTTAATACATGTGTAGCATCAGTCCATTCAGATTTATTGAAGATCCCAAGAAGAGAGACTGATGTCCCTTCAGGGATTTCGATACTTGAGTAAAAGTCATCCATTAAACCTAATACAATTGGAGCATCACCGGGTTCAACTACAATATGAACATCTTCCCAATATACTTGATTTTGAGCATAAAGAGATGTAGTAGTTAGCGCTACAAAGCTCAGTAATAATAGTAATTTTTTCATAATTTGAATTTATTGATTATACCTCTTAACTATTCTTGACCCAAATGAAAAAACTTGTTCAAAAGATCCTTGAGCACTAGAAATAAAACTTGCTAATTGAGTCGAATTCAAAAATTCAGCTCTTGCACTTAAAAAAGAACCAACATTATTAGTTCTTACTATCCAATAATGTGTTACATCTGACTCTTGACCTAATAATGCTTCATGTAGTTCAAAAGAGCCGCTATCAGAATCATATGATTCAACAAGCTGAGCAAAAGCTCCACCAAATTTAATTGGATCAGATACATTCATTGCAAAAACAGCTGCAAAATTATAGTCTAAATTATCAGCACTAAAAATCATAGGTTGACCAAGAACTACCTGTTCAACTTCTGCAAAATCTTCGAAAGCATTAAAAAACAAAATTCCTTCAATACTAGGCGGTGGTCCTCCAACACCCCATGCTGCAAAACTTTCAGCAGATTCACCTAAAAAACACAATTGATGAGAGAACTCAACATCACTATTAGCAAATTGAACTGCATTTAATGTAATATTAAATGGTATATCAATTGATGACATAAAGTTGTCAAGAGCTTCAACAAACTCCTCTTGTCCAGATGGATCAACACTTACGTTCATACAAACCCATGCTGGGGATTGAGCGTTTAAATTAACACTTGCGATAAAAGCAAGAGTTATTAATAATAATTTTTTCATTTTAATTAATTTATGATTAGATACTAATATATAAAAAAAGCCCTTATTTAAAAGGGCTTTTAAAATTATTAGCTAATTATCAGTTATAACTTTTTAAAATTTCAACTCGATAATCCATAATTTCTTCAACCTCACCTCTATTAACAAAATAATCAGTTAGTTGTTTAAGATATTTTGTCTGCATTTCCTGATGCATTAACATTAGATCATCAGTGTCTTTACCTGTAAGAATTATCCAGTTCCAAGCGCCATTTGGTCTTCCAATATCGTAAGTTCCAACAGCAAAACCTCTATTCTTAAAATTATCCTCATCAGATAATTCATCAATAAATTTCTGGTGTGCTTTCATGTATGCATTCATATCTTTTATTGTTACATCATACACAATAAAATTGTCTTGTTCGTCATCACCTTCTTTCCATTCAAGAACTCTACCACTACTTGCTTCATAGTGTCCCTCAGTGTAAAGCCTCAAGCTAGACCAAAAAGATGAGTTTTGAAATGGAGACATATCTCCATCTACTCTTCCTCTGTTTCCAAGCTCTCCATAAAAGACAATCCTATGTGTCCACTCACCAGAGCCTTGCCAAAGTCTTTCGATGTTAAAGCCACTTCCTTCCTTAAAGTTAGCATCCTTATAATGATCTTCAATTAATTCGGCAACACTTCCTTGTGCGCCATCATTTACTTTTATTTTAACAGCTGTAAATGCCTGTGAATTTAGATTTAAACTTGCAAAAAATACAAGTAAAAGTGTAATAAATTTTTTCATGTTATAGATTGATTTATAATTAAGTTTAAATATAATTAATTGATTATTAAATTAAGACTAAATGAAAATTATCTCAAAAAACTTCCACCATTTACATCAATTGTTGATCCCGTTGAATGGTCCATTTTAGCTGAAACTATTAATGATACTAATGGTGATATATCTTTTGGTTCAGTAAGCCTGTCTAAAGTAATCCCCTGTCTTACAACATCCTCGCCATGTTTATCAATAAAACTTTGAGCCATTTCAGTCCTTACAAATCCAGGTGCAATACTAATTGCTACAATATTATCTGATTCCCCAAATGATCTTGACATAGTTTTTGTTAGTGAAATAATTCCACCTTTAGAGCATGCATAAGAGATATAGTCTTGCTGCTCTCCTCTGAATGCAGCTCTAGAAGCAATATTTATGATTCTTAATCTTGAATTAATTTTTTTATCTCTTTTGTGTTTTAGAAATTCTTTAAAAATCAATGTAGGTGCTTTAAGATTTACATCAATTGTTTTATCAAACATGTTACTCCAACTATTAATGTCAAGTGAGATATCTGCTGACTCAGCAATACCTGCATTATTAATTATACAGTCAGGAAAAGATAATTTATCGATTGTATTAACAACCATTTTTTTTATTTCATCTTTATTTGAAAGATCAGCTTGAATAGAAAATGAACTAGTCTTATCATTTTTTAATAAAGCTTTTAGAGGAGATTCATTTTTATTATAATGAAGTGCGAGGTCGTGTCCTTCAGCTAAAAGATCCTCTGCTATTTTGTATCCAATACCTTTTGATGATCCTGTAAGAAGTACTTTCATTTTTGTATTATTCAAAACAAGCTATGAAGATATTAACCTTACAAGAAATATTAACTAAATTTATCTCATAGATTAAACTATCTAGCAAAATTTAATTTTAAAGTTATTAAAATTAGAATGTTAAAAAGAATTATATACTTAATATTATTATTAGTTATTTTTTCATGTGAAAAAAATAATAATAGACCAAATATTGTATTCATTTTAGCTGACGACCTTGGGTACGGGGACTTATCCTCTTATGGTTCAGAAACAATAGAGACAACTAATATTGATAAACTCGCTGAAGATGGAGTAAAGTTAACATCTTATTATGCAGCTCAACCAGTTTGTTCAGCATCAAGAGCAGCTATACTAACAGGTGCATACGCAAATAGAATTGGAATTTATAATGCTTTTGGGCCTACATCAGATTCAGGCATCAGTTCTAATGAATATACCCTCGCTGAGATGTTAAAAGATAATGGTTATGAAACAGGAATTTTCGGTAAATGGCATCTTGGAAGCAAGAAAGAATTCTTTCCTACAAATCATGGATTTGATGAATTTTATGGAATATTGTATTCAAATGATATGTGGAGATGGCATCCAGAAAATCCTGAGGGATACCCACAAGATTTACTTTTATACAGAAATGAAAATCCCTTAAAAGAGATAATAGATCAGTCTAACTTAACAAAAGATATTACAACTGAGAGTATAAACTTTATCGAAAAGAATAAGGATAATTCTTTCTTTCTCTATATTGCCCATCCTCAGCCTCACGTTCCACTTTTTGTATCAGAAGATTTTGAGGATTTAACTGGAAATGGACTCTACGCTGATGTTATAACAGAAATTGATTATTCAGTGGGAAGGGTTTTAGATAAAATAGAAGAGAGTGGTCTAACTGAAAACACAATTGTTGTTTTTACATCTGATAATGGACCGTGGCTATCTTATGGAGATCATTCAGGCTCATCCGGAATTTATAGAGAAGGTAAAGGTACTACGTGGGAAGGTGGAGTTAGAGTTCCTGGCATTATAAAGTTTCCCCATGGATTAAAGCCATCAATAATTGACGAACCAGTAATGGCAATTGATTGGATGCCAACTTTTGCAAATATTACCAGGTCTAAATTGTCACAAAATAAAATTGATGGTAAAGATATCTGGCCGTTATTATCAGGTGAAGTAAATCAAACACCTCATAAAGAATTGTACTTCTATCATAGGGTTAATGAACTCCATTCAATTAGAATGAAGGAATGGAAAATACAGTTTTCAAGAACTTACAGGTCACTTAATGGAAGAGCTGGAGGAAAAGATGGAATCCCAGTTAAATATGATATGAACTTAATTGAAAAAAATGAATTGTATAATTTAAAGGATGATCCTCAGGAGAGAATTGATGTCTATGATAAATTTCCTGAGATTGCAGAAAAAATGGAAGAACTTGCTGAAAAAGCAAGAATCGAATTAGGTGATAATTTAAAAGGTAGGAAAGGGAAAGGTAATAGATTGTATAAAAATTAATTTAAATAAAAAATTATGAGAAATATTTTATGTTTTGCTTTGATGCTTATAAGCATAAGTACATTTTCACAGAAAAAAATTCTAGATCATCATGATTTTGATATTTGGAATAAAATTGTAAATCAAGAAATTAGCTCTGAAGGAAACTTTATAATGTATTCAATTGAAAAAGGTGAAAAGGATCAGCATATTAAGATAAAAGACAATGAAGGTAATTTAATATTTGACTATGAACGTTCTGAGGATGGAAAGTTTACCTATGATTCGAAGTTTGCCGTTTTTAAGATAAAGGCCTGGAAAGATAGTATCACTGAAATGAAAAGAAAAAATGTTGAAAAAGAAAAATTACCTAGAGATTCAATTGGTATTTTTAATCTAGAAAATAATTATTTACATAAAATTGCTAATATAAAGTCTTATAAAATTCCAAAAAAATGGTCAGGTTTCTTGGCTTATACATATGATAAAACTCCTTTAGAGCAAAATAACAAATTAAAAGACTCTATAAATAGTGAAAAAGGATACCCTCTAATAATAAGAAATCTTAAAACAAATAAGGAAGATACAATACCTTTTGTGACAAACTATACTTTTGCAAAAGAAGGCATGGTATTGTCATATTCCACATCAGGTTTAAAGGACTCAATAAATCCTGGTATCTACATCAAAAATTTAAAAACAAATAGCAGTAAACAGATTCATATGTCTCATGAAAAAACAAAATATTTTAAACTCAACTTAAGTAATTCTGGTGATAAACTAGCTTTTGTTAAAGATGCTGATTCTACAAAAACCTATCAAAGACCATACGAACTTTATCTATGGGACTCATCTCAAAAAAATTCAAAGTTGATTCTAGATATGGATAGTTCACCTGATGGTTACAAAGTGTCTCCCAATGGTGACATTAAATTTTCAAAAAATGAGAGCAAATTATATTTTGGATTAGGTCTTCCAGAAATTGTTCAAGATACATTATTATTAGATGAGGAAATTGTAAATGTTGAAGTTTGGACTTATAATGAGCCAAGATTGTATACTGTTCAGGAAAAACAAATTGAAAATGATATGAAAAAATCATTTCAAACAGTTTACCACATAGAGGACGACAAATTGATCCAAATAGCAACTAAAGAATTTCCAATCGCAAAATTATCAGATGAAGGAAATGGTGATTATGCTTTAATAAGCAATCCTGAGCCATATCAATTAAGTTCACAATGGACAGCACTTTTTTCTATGAATGATTTAGCTGTTATGAATATTAATAATGGAAATTCAAAAATTGCAATAAAATCTAATCCAAGTACTGCAAGATTTAGCCCAGAAGGAGAATATGCATTTGGCTATAATCAAGTTGATAGCACCTGGTATACTTATAATATTAAGACCTCAAAGTATACAGAATTAACAAAAGGAAAGGTTTTCTATGACGAGCTTAATGACTCTCCAGATTATCCAAGATCATATGGTTTGGCTGGATGGACAAAGAATGATGGGAAAATTCTTATATATGATCGCTATGATATTTGGGAGTTTAATCCTGATGATGCTACAGGCAGAAGACTAACCAAAGGACGAGAAACTAAAACCTCTTTCCGATATGTAAAACTAGATCCTGAAAAGAGACATATTGAAGACTCAAGAAAGATGCTCATGACAACATTTAACGAGATAACAAAAAACTCAGGATATTTCGAATATAATTACAGGAACAAAACAGGTAAACAATTAAAGGACGGTCCTTTTAGATACTCAACACCTATAAAAGCTAGATTAACTGATAATGTTATTTTTAGCAGACAATCATTTGAAGAGTATCCTAACATTAGAATTTCTGATTTAAGTTTTAAATCTGAAAAAGTAATAAGTGATGTAAACCCTCAACAAAAAGATTACAATTGGGGAACTGCTGAGCTTGTTAATTGGACTTCTCTAGATGGTTTACCATTAACTGGAATGCTAATAAAGCCAGAAAATTTTGATCCAGATAAAAAGTATCCTATGATTGTAAATTTTTATGAGAAAAGTTCAAATGGCCTTCATTATCATAGGGCACCTTCTCCTGGAAGATCATCAATTAATTATAGTTTTTACACTAGTAGAGGATATTTAATATTTAATCCAGATGTTTATTATAAAGTTGGCTATCCAGGTGAAAGCGCATTTAATAGTGTTATACCTGGAGTAACATCGCTTATTGAAAAAGGATTTGTGGATGAATCTAATATAGGTGTTCAAGGACACAGTTGGGGAGGGTATCAGATTGCTTATCTAGTTACTAAAACTGATATCTTCAAAGCAGCAGAATCTGGTGCTCCAGTTGTAAATATGATTAGTGCTTATGGAGGAATAAGATGGGATACTGGATTGAGCAGACAGTTTCAATATGAACATACCCAGAGCAGAATTGGAGGAACACCTTGGGAATATCCGCAGAGATACATTGAGAACTCACCTATTTATAATATTGATAAGATTAACACACCATTATTAATAATGCATAATGATGCTGATGGACATGTTCCCTGGTACCAAGGAATTGAGTTTTTCATGAGTTTAAGACGTCTAGGAAAGCCATCTTGGTTGTTAAATTATAATGGTGCACGTCATTGGCCTCTCAAGATGCAGAATAGAAAAGATTTTAATATTAGAATGCAACAGTTTTTTGATCATTATCTTAAAGGTGAAGCAGAACCAATTTGGATGAAAAGAGGTGTCCCTGCAATCGAGAAGGGGATAAACCAAGGGTATGAGTTAATTGATTAATGGAAGTTAAGAAAAATGTGGGCGCTGAGGGATTCGAACCCCCGACCCCCTCGGTGTAAACGAGGTGCTCT
>Ga0208390_1000315_pt1 | contig 16854 bp, 15 predicted proteins | sample Knorr_S7_td_Surf_FD_185594 | JGI IMG/M metagenome (GOLD analysis project Ga0208390, IMG submission 185594) | Marine microbial communities from Southern Atlantic Ocean transect - Knorr_S7_td_SurfaceA_ad_6m_LV_A (SPAdes) (version 2) | ecosystem: Environmental > Aquatic > Marine > Oceanic | place...
TGAAGAAGGTGATTTTCATTATCAAATATAAGATTTCTAGAGCTTCTTGAAGAGCCAAAGATAATATTAAGACTAGTTCCAAAACTATCCATTTCATTAAGTTTATAACCTAACGATAATTGCCCTTTTGATGGACCTCCAGATGAACTATTTATTCTTGAATATAAAATATCCTCTTCATTGAATGAAAAAGATGAAAAAGTACTATCGCTTATTGTTACTTCCCTATTAAGAAATGGCTCAAAAGAAACTCCAAATGCCATTTTTTGCTTCCATGGAATAATAAGCTTAGCTGAGGACAGAGAAAAGTTTGTACTACTATCAGACTGAAAAACTGAATTTTGAACGTTAACTGAGGTATTTAAATAAGAGAAAAGCAAATTATGCCAGGTTGATGGGTTTGACAGAGAAACTTTGCTTTTAAATGAAGGAAGCAATTCATTTGAAACTCCTAAAGATGTAGCCTCACTATTATCGATAGAAGACCCAAAACCATAACCACTCAGTGCATTTTGAGGAAAAATGAAGCCAATAAAAAATATAATCAAAATTTTACGGCTCAACATACATTACCTCAATTGCATTAAAATTTAATTTGACTTTATCAAAAGGACTATTTACCGGAGCACTATACAGCATTAATTCATTATGTTGAAATAAACCGTTTTTGTAACCTTGCAAAAAGGCTTGAATAGGAATTCTAACTTGGTTGTCCTCAATCTTTCTTGAAATAATAAAATTTGCATCTGAAGAAATAGTTTCTAAATCTTCATCATTCTCAACAAATGGAGTTGAAAATCCCCAATTTTGAACAGGGTCTTGCAAAGCTGATACGATGATATAAAACTCATCATCCTCATTTAGGTTAGAATTCTCGACATCTAGAATGAGATTTGAGTTTTTAAAAAGCTCATTTCTAGATAGTGAGTCAATAATACTTAGATCAAATTCAATAACTGACCTTAGACCTGAACCAGAGTTTAAAGAAATATAGTTAAAATCATCATCTTCAATAGCTGGTGGAACAAAAACACTTATATCTGCTTGTGAAAAGAAAGTAATAAAAGTATCTAATGTAGTTTCCTCGTCAACAAATGCTTTGAACCAAACTCTCATCTTTGGTCCATTTAAAGATTCGTTACTTTCAATTGTAAACAACTCATTTAATGATCCATCTTCATCTTTGAGCATTAATGTCCTTGCTGGATAAGTATCAGAATCTAAGAAATACTCTTTTAATAAATCTAAACTGCCAGAATCTGCTTCAAACATAAATTTGATTGAATCAAAACCTGTTGTATCAGGAGCAACAATTTCAGATGAAAGATTTAATGTATTTAAAAGCATAGAATTATTTTCAAAATCAATAAAATTATCCTTAGTAAAGTAATTTAATGAGTCTGAAAATACACTATCATCATCCGCAACAATTGAATATAGACCTAAAGTAAAATCAGTTTGTAAAGAATCAGTAGTTTGAAAAAAAACCATAGCACTATCAACCTGAATTGAATCAGCTAAAAGATCTACTAAACTAACCGGTGGAATATTTCCTGAAAACAATGTCATTTGAACTAGAGAAAATAAATTTTCTGAATCTTTAACATTACCAAAATGAAGCTTTGAATTAGATGAAAATAAAGGAAAAGACTGAAATAATTTATTGTTTGTATTAGGTAATGAAGCTGTCTTTATAGTTCCTTCACTATTTTCAATTTCATCATAGAGAATTGTTTCTTCGCTACAAGATATTAAAAAAAATACAGCTATCAGAATTTTATTAAAATTTTCAAAAAATTTTTTCATACAATTAAATCTTCTTAATAACTCTTTCAATTTCATCTAACAACGGAAAGAAATTTCCATCTGATTTTGAAATATCTACATGTGAACAAGATTTTGAGTCTTTGAAAATTTTAGTCTTCATCAAGTTTCCATATACCTTTTCTTCATCATCTACTATGATTGTTGCATTAGCATTAGCACAACCTATTTGATTTAAATTATACGGTTTTAATTCGTTTAAAGTTTCAGAATTAAACGGGAGATTTGAATGATTAAAAAGCACATCTTTGTTTAAAGAATTTGTAATGTAGATTGTTTTAATTTTGGAAAGCTCTTTATTGCTCTTTGCTAATTTTTTAAGAATGTATGGTACTAAAGCAGATGTCCAACCATTACAAACTATTATATTCGGAAACCAAAAAAGGTTGGGAAGCATTTTAATAGCCGCAAGTGAATAAATTGCAAATCTTTTATCGTTATCAGGCAAAAATCTTCCGTTTTTAGATTTAAAAAGTAAGTTGTTTAAATCATCAAATTGTTCTTTATTTTCAAGAAAATAAACTTGTAAACGGGATTTAGGCAGAAAAGCACTTTTTGCAGAACAATCATAACTAAAATCATCAAAATCAAAAAGAATTTCCTTAAGTCTAATAACTTCTCTAAGAATGTATTTTCTTTCACTGATGAAACCATATTTTGGCATTAAACACCTTACATCATTACCCTTTTCTTGTAAACCGAGGGGGATTTCAACAGATAAATTTGCTAAATTCGAAACCGACGCAAATGGCTCCATTTCGCTATTAATATAAAAGATTTTTTTAATCATGATAATGAGCAAAAGAAGTTAACTAATCACTACCAAAACTACAACTGCCAATAATAATTAATTTTTTGAAAAATTTGTCACCAAAGAAAGAATAATAAAGCAAAGAAGCATGAAAGAACCGCCCGCTGAGACAAATGGAGTTGGTAGTCCTTTGACGGGCATCAAACCGATTGTCATTGCTGAATTAACAAAAATATGCGAAAAAAGAATTGATGTTAAACCAACTATAACCAAAGATGAAAAATAGTCAGATGATTTAAAAGCAATATCTAATAAAGTTTTGATAAGCATGAAGAACAAAAACATCATAATAGCTATACCAAAAAAACCAAATTCTTCTGCTATGACAGATAAAATAAAATCAGATTCTTGAACAGGAAGGAACTTTAATTGAGTTTGAGAGCCTTGACCCCAACCTTTTCCAAAAAGTCCTCCTGAACCAATAGCGGTTATACTTTGAATTATATGATATGATGATCCCATTGGGTCTAAATCGGGATTAAGGAAATCAATAAATCTTTGCCTTTGATAACCATTTAAAAAATCATTCCAAAAAAAAGGAAATAATAATCCTGTAAAAATATTCGCAAAATAAATTACAATTCTTTTTAAAAGGCTTCCTTGAAAAGCTAAAAAAATTATAAACATAAGAACTCCCCAAATATTAAAAATCATATTATTTGAAGCAGCAATAATTGTTATTACAGGAGCTATTAAAAGAAAAAGTGTAAAACCACTAACCCCTGCCCAAAGTAACATAGGTAATACTGGAGCAAAAATAATTACTGCAGTTCCCAAGTCTGGCTGATTCAATACTAAAAATGAAGAAATGAGGGCAATTAGAATTGGTATTATAACAATATAACCTTCTTTAACTTCCAGCTGGTGATTAGAAAGATATTTAGCTATCAAAATTATTGTAGCACACTTTAAATACTCTCCAGGCTGTATATAAAAAAACCCAAAATCTATCCATCTATAAGTATTTTCTACAGGCGTCAAAAAGAAAGGTACAAAACATAGCAAAAATGAAAAGATATAAATTAGAGTCGAATTATCATGTATAGTTTTAATATTTATTTGATTAAGAATTAAAAAAATAAATAATGAAAAAATTATAAAGATCACTTGCCTCATAAACGAGCTATTAATAGATAATGGATCGGCAGATATACTAAAAAGAGTAATAAGTCCAAAAGTAATTAATGATGAAACAATTAAATACAACCTACCTAAATACTCATTTGATCCGTAAATGTAATTATTAAAAAAACTCATTTATTAACTATTTCAACCTGTTCATTTGTAAAAAATTTTACGATTTGTCCAGCTATTGGCGAGGCTACAGCACCACCACCACCTCCATTTTCAACTAAAACGACTAATGAAAATGTTTGTCCTTCAAAATCAAAGAATCCGTTAAACCATGCATGTGGTTCGCCATGCGGATTTTCAGCAGTACTTGTTTTTCCGTACAACTTAACTTCTGACTGCTTTGCTCTCCATCCGCTTCCAGCTTCAGAATTTACAACATCATACAAACCTTTGATAACTCTATCCCATGTTTGTTCTGAAAGGATTATATCATCATAGTATTCAACTTTTTTATTTGCATTTAGTTTGAGCTTAGCGGTGCTTCCTCTTGATGCTATATGATTAATATATCTTAATGATTGTAATGGAGTAACTAAAATATCTCCTTGACCTAGTGTTAAGTTTAATAACACTCCCCTTTCAGACCAGCCCCATCTTCCATAAGTATTTATAAAAAATTCTTTATCTGGAATCTGACCTATTAATTCATTTGGTAAATCAATATCGGTTTTATTTTGGAAACCAAATATTTTGGCAGTTTTTGTCCAATCTGATAATTTGATTAGCTGTACAGTCTCATAAAAATATACGTTACAAGATTGAGCAATCGCTTTATTCAAATCAACTAGTCCGTGTCCGTCCTCTTTCCAACAATTGAAAGTATTTGAACTTCCTGGAGGTAAATAGGATCCTGTGCACATTAAACTATCTTCAGGATCTAATAATCCATTCTCTATTAGATTAAGGGCAGTAATGATTTTAAAAGATGAACCAGGGGGATAAAGCCCAGCTATATTCCTATTAATAATTGGTTTGCCTTCATTTGAAAGTAAATCTCTCCATTCAGAATCAGTTGTTTCTCCTCGATAAATATCCAAATTATAAGATGGATTACTAACCATCGACAAGATATCTCCTGTATCAACATTAGAAACTAAAATAACTCCTCTCTGATCAGTTAAAAGATTTTTTGAAAACTGTTGTAATTTTGAGTCAATAGATAGAGTCAAATTTTTACCAGGATAAGCAGGAATATTATTATCATTAATCCTGTTAATTTCTCTTCCATAAGTATCAACTTCAATGTATTCAATACCCTTGGAATATCTTAATTCGTTTTCATATTGCTTCTCAAGTCCCTGCCATCCAATAAGTTCACCGGCTCTATACAGCTTAGATTTATCTAAAAATGGAAGCGACTCACGATCTAATTCTCTTAGATATCCAAGAATATGAGCATCTTTCAAGACATCATTATACAGTCTCTCATCAAATCTTTTGTACTGAAATCCAGAAAGTTCTAAACGTCTTTCTTCAATTTGAGATATTTCTGCAAAAGAAAGATTTTTTGCTATAATAGTAGGTAAAAATTGACCCTGATAATATTTTTTATATCTTGTTGAAAGTTCATCAACAGATATTTCAGTTATATTAGAGATAATTTGAAATTGTTTTTCTTTATCATCAAGTTCATAAGGTGTGACTGTCAAAATATATGTGGGATAATTTTCAACTAAAACTACTCCATTCCTGTCCAAAATAAGTCCTCTCGGCGCATAAGTAGCTTGAGCTCTTACACTATTTACTTGAGACTTAGATGAATATCTTTCATGTTCTATTACTTGGAGGTAAAAGTACCTAGAAAGAAGAGTAAGAATTGAAAAAGATAAGATGAACAGCAGTGTCCTATAATGAAAAATATCAGCTTTATTTTCAATTTTAAGCATTGAGAATCTTATCCTTCAACGAAAAGAGAGAAATTAAAATAAACCCGACAAAACATGTAAAGTATGTAACGAAAAACCAATTTGATAAAAACAGGAAAAAATCATTAAAAAAGAAAAAATCATATCTGAAAAGTGAATAAATTAAAACACCAAGATGTACAAAAGAAATCCAGTATATATCAAAATTTCTGAATGCAAAATTAAAACTTATTTTTGAAGCCCAAAATCCACAAATCGAAAAAACCAAACTTGATGCTCCAACATAAATTCCGCTAAAAAGTACAAAATCAGTAAACAAACCTACAAGAAAACCATTCAATGTTGATTGTGAAGTATTACCTAGTGGCATGGAAAAAAGGATTACATAGAGCAACATAATGTTTGCTTGATAGCCATTAAATGTAAGCAATTCTGAAAATATCAATTGCAACACAACAGCTATTGGAAAGTATTTAATATAAAAACTCAATTTTCAACCTCATCTAATAATACAAATAATTGGTTTAAAGTAGATAAATCTGAAAAAAGTTTCATTGTAACAACTCTATTTGAACTATCAGACTTTTCAAAAATACTTACAACCTCCCCAACGGGAAGATTAGGAGGAAAATAAATACTTAGGTTTGAAGTTAAAACAATATCACCAATCTCTATATCAGATATTTTCTTGAGTTCAGCAATTTCGCACAGATCTCCTCCTATCCATCTCATTATTCCCTCAACTTCATCAGGAGCAATTTTTACACTCAATCTAAAATTGACATCACTAATTAGTTGAACTTCAGATGAAGATTTTGATACTGCAGTAATTTTACCAATTACCCCCTTTGAAGAAAGAACTGGTAAATTTTTAACGATTCCATCATCTAAACCTCTATTAATTAATAAAGAAGACATATTAGCAATAATACCTTTTGAAATCACATCAGCACCAATAAAATCAATGTTTTCTCTCTTCTTAAAATTTAAAAATTCTCTGTATCGAATATTTTCAGTTTCATGCACTTTTAAAACTTGATTTTCTAGACTTAATCGCAAATTTTCAGAAGATAAAACTTCCAATTTTTTATTTAAAAAAAGTTGATTATCTAGCCAATTAAATGGTTGATAAAGAAATGAAAAAGTATCTAGCGAATTTATCTTTGCATTTTTGATTGAATCTGAATCATTATTAAAGATCAATATAAATGATAAAAGTAAACAAAAACTTAAAGTTATCTTTTCTTGGTAGTTTTGAAAAATTAATTGAACTCTAGACATGTTTATAGTAGAACATGCTTATATTTTTCCAAATCTTCAATAACTGCTCCACATCCTTTAACAATTGCTAAATGGGGCTCGTCAGCAACATTTACGGGAACATTTGTTTTTTCTCTTAAGACCTGATCCAAACCTCTAAGTTGAGAACCTCCACCAGCCAAAACAATACCCCTGTCAATAATATCAGAAGACAATTCGGCAGGTGTTTCTTCCAGAGCATCTTTAATGACATTTAATATTCGTTTCACAGGATCTTTCAAAGCTTGTCTTATTTCGTCAGTTCTAATATCTTTGGTTTTTGGAATTCCAGTTACTAGATCTCTTCCTTTTACAAGGATATTTTTTGATCTGGTTCTCATAGCAGAACCGACTGAGATTTTGATCTGTTCGGCTGTTCGAGCACCGATTTCTAATTTATGTTCGTTTCTAAACCAATGCTGAATGGCATCATCCATCTCATCTCCAGCAACTCTAATTGCTTTTTTTGTAACAACACCGTTAAGTGAAATAACAGCTACCTCAGTAGTTCCTCCGCCAATATCAACAATTATATTTCCGACAGGTTTACTAATATCAAGACCAATTCCAATTGCTGCAGCTACAGGTTCATCAACAAGAAATACTTCTCTTGCTGCTTGCTTTTCCCCAGAATCTCTTACAGCCCTTCTTTCAACTTCAGTGACTCCAGATGGAACACAAATAACCATTCTAGGCCTTGTGAGTCTATTTAAATTAACTTTCCTAATAAATCCCTGGAGCATCTCATCTACTGCTGTAAAATCAGCGATAACACCGTCTCTAAGTGGTCTGATAGTTTCAATACCCTCATGGGTCTTACCAAGCATTTCTTTTGCGTCATCACCGACAGCAAGAACAGCTCCTGTTTTTGTTGAGCGAGCTATAATTGATGGCTCATTAATGATTATACCTTTACCTGACAACCAAATCAATGTATTTGCAGTTCCGAGATCAATAGCAATATCACCACTCACCCAATTAAAACTATCTGAAACTGAATTTTTTATTGATTTAAAGAAACTCATAGAGCATAATTTATGAAATATTTATTATTAAACATTATTTTTTTATTTGGATAATCCTTGCTTACTGAGTTCATCAGCCTCAGTATTTTTATCTCTTAAAACATGATTAATTTTCCAAAAATCAAATCTAGAAAGAAGTTCATGAGTTTTTTTAAATAACAAACCCATTCTCTCATTTTTAACTTTATATTCGCCATTAATTTGCTTTACAACTAACTCACTATCAGAATAAATATTAATATGAATTATTTCATTATCAATACAAAGATTTAGTCCTTTAATTAATGCTAAATATTCGGCCTCATTATTTGTTTTAACACCGATATTTTCAGAAAATGAAAATAAAATTTCTTTATCTGATTTAATTACTCCTCCAATACCGGCGTTTATAGGCTTGTATTCATCATCAAATTCACAAGCGCCATCAGTAAAAAGAGAGTACCTTTTTATACTACCCAAGTCATTTGAAAGCAAGGACTCTAAATTCAATAAATCGTTTTTTGAAAAAGATGATTTGTATTTTTCTAAAATTTCTGAAATTTTATTATTCTTGTCATTCATAATTTTAGTACATAAATGGTGTTCTTAAACGATAATCTCCAAAGCCAAAGTCATCTACAAAAGTAAATTCTTCATTTATTTTATAATAATACCATATTTCATAATTATAACTTTGCTGGGGATTCATGGACCTTGAAACATCATCTGGCCTTCCAAAAAGAATGTAAATCATACCCATATCTGATCTCCATCCACCTGATGTACCTCTAGAAAAATTTTCTTCAGCGAAAGCTACTCTTGAATAATATTCAATCATTAATTCATTTTCTTTAGTTGTGACATCAGGATCTCTTTTTGCCCAAACTTTTTTGAAAAATTTCTCTTTGTCTGAACCTTTTAAATTCCTCAATTCTCTTCTTTCTTCAGAATCAAGTATGTAATTCATTTGATCCAATGCTGAAGAAACATTTTTAATTGAAGAAAGCATCAAATAATCGTTTTTTATTTCAAAAGGAAAAGATTTCGACGATACATTTCCATTCTGAGAAACTTGAATTTTTAATCTCAAGTCTGATGTATCAACACCTTCAATAGGAATTTGAAGAAGTTTATAGTCAAAATTTTCATTGGTCTCATTCTCATAAAACTTGCTCCAAACGGTTTTTTTATCTGAAATTAAGGATACATCTAAAGAATAATCTCCTTTTTCAACAGTGTAATATTGGTAAAATTCAATCTTATTATCTTTTGCTTCAACTTTTTTAATATTGATTGGATATTTATCAATCCCAAACTTCCAACTTCCCTTCATATTTTTAACAAAAATTGGTTCAAAAATTTTAGAATATTGCCCAGTTGGGAGATTTTTTTTAAAAAATTCTTTCTCCTTTTTTCCAGTCAATTTTGTGTCCATATCTTTTAAAGAAAAGACAACATTAAACTCCTGCAAAGGAATATTAAAGGAGGTAATTATCAGTTTGGGATTGGCTCTTGAGACTGTCTGTGTAAAGGTATCAACTTTAATGGTTTCAGAGAATGATTTTTCATCAATTCTATCACCATCTTTTGATATAAGCGAAATGTTAAGTTCAAAAGAAGATTCAAAGTTAATGTCTTTTTTTAAAAATTGTAAATTTCTATTAAATATTTCAACAAAAGTAATTACTTCAATGTTATTTTCTGTTGGTCTCAAAACAACATTCGTGTTGAAGGAATTAATATTTGAATTTATTCCTTGAGCTCCAATAATGGATAAAAAAAGAATTGTTATGATGTTTTTTTTCATTAAGATAAATTTAATTTAATTAAACCAGTACTTGTAAGTAATACCAAAAAATCTCCTACTAGTTCCACTTTAAAGATATTTCTTATAAAAGAAAAATCATAGAAATTGTTTAACTGCTTTAATTCTAGGTCATATATTGCTAAACCACCAGATGTTCCAATATACAAAATGTTATTTAATTTAAGTACATCGTTAACTCTGAAATTAAAGTAAAGGCTTGAAGGTATTAATTCATTATCTCTTAAATTTAAAATTCCTTCATTCGAAGAAAAGAATAAATATTCACCATATCCATAAATACCTTCAACTCTAAAATTATCTTCTATTAAATATTCAAATTTATCAAAATTGATATTTTCATTTTCATCAAAAAGATAAGTTCTGCCGTCAAGAGTTATATAAAGTTTATTTTCAACTACTTCTAAAAAGTCGATAAACAAATTATTTTTTTTAATAAGATCTGAAATTTGAGAATTAACAATTTTCTTACTTTTAATATCAAGAACAATTAATTCGCTGTATGACGCTATGTATACTTTATCATTAAAATATTTAATGAATTCGATTTTTTGTATAGGTATTCCTTTTTCGTATCCTAAAGTCCTAAAAAAATCATTTCGTTCATCATAGATAACTACTTTTCCATCTGAACCAAACCAAACTTCGCCATCAATGTATTCACTGCTATAAAAATCAGATCGGAAAAATCCAGAGTAATTTGTTTCAAGGAAATTTCTCACTTTGCTAAAATTATTTTCAATCGATGTAATAGAACTGTATTGATTATTATTGATGCCAGCAATCCATAACTTTTTTCCTTTTGAAATTGTCAAAGGTACAGAAACAGAAATTCCAACGTCCTTGGGAGTTATCGTTTTGCTAAAATCATCAATAAATAACAATTGCCCATTGGATAATCCAATCCAACTAAATCCATTCTGAGTTTTCAAAAATGTCTTATAATTATGAAAAACTCCATTATTGTCTGAAGCAGATTTGTTACTTAACAGCCATCCTTGTTCAATAAAATAATCTTCAAGTGAAAAATTGTTAAATTTGTTATTGCTATTAAAATTGATATCACCCCAATCAATATTACTTTCGTCAGGATATGCAAAAACCCCTAGAAAAGTTGCACTTACATGATCAAGTTTAATGTATCTTGAATTAGTTTTTATCCACAAAAAGTTTCTTGAAGCTCCAAAATCTTCAATATTTCTTGAGGACTTTACATTCAATCTTTGAAATTCAATATTATTCCAGTTACCTTTTCTGTCATTAGAGAATTCTATACCTTCATTTCCAATAATCCATAATATTCCAGTATTTTTATCAAAATAGACATGCTTAATTTCTTTTGATTTAATTCCTTGACCTAAATAAATATTAGAATCAAACTTTCTTGAAAATTTATTAAATCTCAATATTCCATTTGCATTAGTTGCAAAGAAAACATATTGATAACCTTCCGAAATAGAATTAATAGATTCATTTTGCCTCATGATTTCCCAATCAAACAAATCGAATCTTTGATTTACTTGTGCAACAAGAATCTCAAGAAAAAAGATAAATGGAACAAATATATGTTTATCTATTTTTTTTCGATGAATTTTTCTTAAACCCTTTTCTAATTTTTGAAATATGTCCATTGTCTAAATAAATTATAACGCTTGCAAATTGTTTCAAAAAATAATCGTTACTTGATGATAATAGTACTGTTGTACCAAGAATATTGTTCATCTTAATAATTTTTTTTCTGAGCATTATCTCCGTTCTGGGATCAATTGACAATCCATAATCGTCAATGAGAAGAACTCTAGGATCTTTTTCCACTCCAATTACTGTTTTTAACCAGTGTCTTTCCCCATCTGAAATTAAATTTACGGGCGTCTTCCAAACTGCTTCCATTTGAAAGCTAGTGAAATGCCTAGACTTTATCTGCTGAGTTTTCTTAGGGAAATGTTTTCTTATTAATTGCTCAACGGTTAATGAAGAATTAACTGAATGAATATCAAGAAATTGAATGTCTTTATGTTTTTTTATTTTTCCAAAAAAACCTTTTTTAAATTCATTTCCTTGGTAAAGAACAGAACCGCTTGACTGTTTAATTTGACCTGATAAGACTTTTAATAAAGAAGTCTTTCCAGACCCAAAGTTTCCACAAATTCCATAAACTAATCCATTGTGAAACTTCAAAGTTTTTATCTCTAAAGCTTTTTTATCTTTAAACCTTAATTTAAGGTTTTGAACATCATATATTTGTTTAAGTTCCATTGCATCCTCCAAAAAGGACAGCAAAACTATTCTACATCTTCTAGATATTTTTCTGCATCTATTGCAGACATACAACCAGATCCTGCGGCAGTAATAGCTTGTCGATAATGATCATCCTGAACATCTCCACATGCAAAAACTCCTGGAATATTGGTCAACGTGGAATCAGGTTTAGTTATAATATATCCGTTGTCATTCAAATCAATAATTCCCTCAAAAAGTTCTGTATTGGGATTATGACCGATTCCATAAAAAACACCCTCACAATTAAAAGTAGATTTTTGGTCTGTGATAGTATCTCTAAGAATTACGCTAGATACACCATCTTTTTGTGAACCATTAATAGACTCTATACTTTTATTGACTATGATGTCTATTAAAGGATTATTTTTTGCTCTATCTAACATAATTTTTGAAGCTTTGAATACTTCTCTTCTGTGAATGATAGTTACTTTTTTTGCAAATTTTGTGAGGAAAGATGCTTCTTCCATAGCTGAATCACCACCACCAACAACAACAATATTTTTATCCTTAAAAAAATATCCATCACATGTTGCACAAGTGCTAATTCCATAACCCATTAACTCATCTTCTTCCTTAAGACCTAACATTCGAGCAGATGCTCCAGTAGAAATAATAATAGTTTCAGATAGAAATTCATCATCTCCAACGAAAACTTTATATGGCTTTGAACTAAAATCTACTTTGGTGACATGCTTAAAAAAACATTCTGCTCCAAATTTTTTTGCTTGATCTCTGAATAAGTCCATCATTTCAGGACCCATAACACCGTTTGGAAAACCAGGGTAGTTTTCAACATCTGTAGTAATTGTTAATTGACCTCCAGGTTGATTTCCCTCAAAAACAATGGGTTTTAAATTTGCTCTTCCAGCGTAGATTGCTGAAGTTAGTCCAGCAGGACCTGAACCAATAATGATTGTTTTATGAATAGTTTTGTCTGTCATTAAATTAATATTGTTAACTAATGATTTGGTTAACATTATCAATCAATGTCTGTTCAGACTGTAAACCAACCTCTTGCTTAACAATTTCACCATTGCTAAAAAATAAAAGGGTTGGAATGCTTCTTATACCGTATTTTACAGGCGTTTGCTTAACTTCATCGACATTTACCTTACCAATAACAACTTTATCGCCAAATTGGTCGCAAATTTCATCTAAAATAGGTGCTATAGCTTTACAAGGACCGCACCATTCAGCCCAAAAATCAACAATTACAAGCTTATCAGACTTGATGACAAGCTCTTCGAAGTTTTCATCAGTAATTTTTACAGTTTTGTCAGACATAAATTTTCCAAATCATTTAATAATAAACTTCTAAATTTATATGATTTATTTTAATTGAGTAACAAAAAAAATAATAACTATGATATAACCTTAAGGAATCTTCTTTTGCCGACCTTAATTACAAACTCTTTTTCAGATGAAGAAATTACAAAATTGATATCATTGCAAACTTGCCCATTAATTTTGATAGCATTCTGGTTTAATAATCTTTTACCTTCACCCTTGCTAGCTACCAAACCCTCCTCTGTTATAAGTTCAAGCAGTCCAACATCAGAATCTATTTTGCGAACTTGCATATTTTCAGGATTATCTCTTTTGACAAATATTTGATCAAAAGAGCTTTGAGCTAGATCAGCTTCCTTTTCTGAATAATATTTTTTAACCAAATCTTTTGCTAAACTTCTTTTTATATCTCTTGGATTATTAGTATCATCTTTCAGTAATGATTTTACTTCGTTTACTTTTTTCCTGTCCGCAAACACGGCAAGTTTATAATACTTTAAGATCATCGAGTCATTTATTGACATAATTTTTCCATACATATCTTCTGGAGAATCATCTAAGGCTATATAATTATCATAAGATTTAGACATTTTTTCAACTCCATCAGTTCCTTCTAACAATGGCAGTGTAATTATTGATTGTGGATTTTGTCCATATTCCCTTTGAATATCTCTACCAACCAGCAAATTAAATTTTTGATCAGTTCCTCCAAGCTCAACATCAGCATTGATTTCAACAGAGTCCATTGCTTGAGCTAGAGGATATAAAAATTCATGCATTGATATAGGGGTTTCTGATTCAAATCTTTTAGTAAAATCATCTCTTTCAATCATACGAGCAACTGTATATTTGCTGCTTAATTTTATCACATCTTCGAAGTTCATTTTATTTAACCAAGCACTATTAAATATAACTTTAAGTCTTTTTACATCAAGTAATACTTTAGATTGTTCAATATATGATTTTGCATTAACTTTCGCTTCTTCCAAAGTAAGTTGAGGACGTGTCTTATTTCGCTCAGATGGATCACCAATCATTGCTGTAAAATCTCCAATTACTAAAACCGCCTGGTGGCCTAAATCTTGAAAGTCCCTTAATTTTTGCAATACTACTCCATGCCCTATATGGAGATCTGGTCTGCTCGGATCGCAACCAAGCTTAACTGTTAAAGGTTTGTTGTCTGATATAGATTTTTCGAGTTTTTTTCTTAAATCAGTGAGGGGTATTACCTCTTCAGTTCCTCGAGATATCAGTTCTAACTGATCATCAACTGGTAAAAAAGCCATTATCTTTCCCTCATTTCTCTTTTTGCCTCTCTGTCAAGATCTTTTATTTTTAAAGATTCTTTCTTTTGATACATTTTTTTTCCTCGAGCAGTAGCAAATTCTATTTTTGCAATTCCTCTCTTAAAGTATGCTTTTAAAGGTACAATAGTAAGACCTTTCTGAGCAACAACATTCTTTAACTTAATTATTTCTTTTTTATGAAGAAGCAGCTCTCTATCTCGTGTTGGTTCATGACCTTTAATTCCAGTATGTGAATAAGGGCTGATATGAGCATTCACTAGAAAGAAGCGATTCTTTTTTAAGGTTACAAAACTATCTTTTAAGTTTAGTTTTTTTTCCCTCAAACTTTTGACCTCGCTTCCTAAAAGAATCATACCGGATTCGTATTTATCAATTATAGTGTAGCTATAAAATGCTTTACGATTATTACTTATTATTTCAATTTTTTCTTGCATAAAAAAAAGTTTTTAATAAAACACCAAATTATTGTAAGTTAACATATTTATAGATTTAAAAAGTTATTAACAAAGTGTGTATAATTAATGTGTGTTATATTATAATATTGTTTATATTAACATTAAATTAAGTATAATTTTTAATTATGAGTAGTATATATAAACGTAAAAGAAATGGTAAAGAAGATGGATATGTTATGTATTCTACATATGCATTTGATCCATTAAAAAATAAAAAAAGATATTACAATATTACTATTGGAAAGCTTGGCCCTGCCCTTTCATGGGATGATTGCAAAAAACAAAAAAAAGAATTAGATAGGATGTTTAAAGCAAAAGAAGGCGGCAAAAAAGAAATGAACCTAAAGACTGCTATTGAAACTTACATTGCTTTTAAATCATCTAAAAATAAATCACTGAAGCAAAATTCAAAAAAATTAACGATTTATCACCTTAATAAGTTTAATACTACCCTTTCCGATAGATATGGAGCAGGTATTATGATTAAACATATAGATATTAAGATCTTAGCATGGTATTATGCACTTAGAACAAGAGAATTGAAGCAAAGCTCAATGGAAGTTCACCGTAGGATTATTGATGCATTTTTTGAGTGGACAAAGAATTGAGCGAGTGACGCGATTCGAACGCGCGACCCCAACCTTGGCAAGGTTGTGCTCTACCAGCTGAGCTACACTCGCATAACATGTCATAATAAAACAATTTTAAATTATAAAAAAGAAAAAAAATAAAGTTAGTCTTTGAGAGGGAAATCAGCTTTATCAGCAATTTCTTGAATGAATGCAGCAACTTCTTTATCGTCAGGAATAGTTGGAGAAAGAGGAATGCTAAAAAAAGTGCTTCTATTTTGATGACCTGCTAAAGAAATTCCAAGTTCAGTAGCCTCTTTTTGATATTTTTCAATCAATGAAAGTACATTAGGTTGATTTGCATATAATTCTTCAAGACTAGTTGATGGATCCTTGGCCTGTAATCGGTTTAAGCGGTAATCTATCTCTTGGAGCCGATTAAATGGCGAAGAAACGTCAATTATGGCCTTATTTGGTACTTTTATTCTGATATCTACTACACTTAAATGTTTTCCTTGAATTCCACCCCCATAAACAAGAGCTCCAGAATCTGATTGTTTCGATCTTGGTTCAGTTCTCCTAGATGAACCACTTAAGAAAATATAATCTGCATTACTAAATGATTGAGATAAATCAATTAAATTTTCGTCAAGAACATTTACAAGCATGACAATGATATCAACTGATGATTTAAGCTCGGAAATATATTTATTACCTTCTTCAATGAAATTTTTATTTATTATTGAATTTGATCTAGCAGACTGACTTAAGCCTATAAAAGCAATTTTAGCTCCATCCTTTTCCATAATATGATAAGGCTTAAAAAGTAGTTTTTTTGAAGACTTATCATAAAGATTAGCTGAAACAAAATTAACAGAAGAATCTTTGGTAATATCAATTAAAAAATCGACACCACCCTTAAAATCATTAGAACCAATGTTTACAACATCTTGTCCTAGAAATTCTAATGTTTTAACAAAATTCCTAGCTTTAAACCTTTTGTTCTCAATAGAAAGATTGTCAGGATTTATTTGATTACTATCAAAGAGAGAATTTCCAGCATCAATTAAAAATGAATCTCTGCCAGGCATCATGTTTTTTAAGAAAAAAGTTTTTCTAGCAAGACCTCCAAGTGGATTTTTGGGACAACCACAGTCATAAAATTCAGAATATACATTAGTGGTAGAAACAATT
>Ga0208390_1000316_pt1 | contig 16824 bp, 20 predicted proteins | sample Knorr_S7_td_Surf_FD_185594 | JGI IMG/M metagenome (GOLD analysis project Ga0208390, IMG submission 185594) | Marine microbial communities from Southern Atlantic Ocean transect - Knorr_S7_td_SurfaceA_ad_6m_LV_A (SPAdes) (version 2) | ecosystem: Environmental > Aquatic > Marine > Oceanic | place...
AATTTTTTCAGACTCTATTAAAGTTACCTGTTCGTAACTATTCTTAAAATTCTCGTAATACCTGTCATTAACAATACCCTTATTTTTGTTTAAGATTGCTTGATTTATATAAAAAGTATTTTCTCCATCAAGATTGCTAATATTGATTGCTTTAATTTTACCCATCTTCTAATATATTTACCTTAGTTTATATTTATGGAAGATAACACAAATTTATACAGCCAAAGGAATATACTAATTCGTAATTTCCTTATTTTTTCAAGATTGGCACCCTTTGTTACCAGTTTTATAGGTTCTGTGCTTATTAATAAGATTTTTCTAAAAACACCTAATTTAATTAATTTAGATTTTATTTTAATTTTTATATCTCTTTATTTGGTTTTATACGTATTTATTTCCCATACTAAGTCTTTATGTGAGCAACTTGCTATTGTTAACCAAAAAATAAATTCACATAGCGACGAATAATAAGTTTTATTTTAAAATTTTTTTTATTCCCTTAGGGTCTATTATAGTTTATAAAAGAACAAAATATGAACAAAAATATCCAAGTAAAGACTGATAAGGACAACAACCTTGAGTCTGTACCTTATGTTTTGTCTAAGATTTCAGCTGGATTTCCATCCCCAGCTGATGATTATATAGAAAATAATCTAAGCTTATCAGAACTATTGATCAAAAATCACCTATCAACTTTCCTGATGAGAGCTAGTGGTGACTCCATGGTAGATTCTGGAATTAATGATGGCGACATATTAGTTGTGGATAGGAGTTTAGAAGCTAAAAGTAGAGATATAGTAATAGCTATATTTGAGGGAAGCTTAACTGTCAAAAGACTAGTTATCAAGACAGATGGCTCTGCTATCCTAAAAGCTGAGAACCCATTGTATAAAAATATATTAATATCAGAGTACGCAGAATTAGAAATATGGGGAGTTGTTACAAGTGCCATTCATCAATTTATCAAATAATGAATATAGTAGCCCTAGTAGATTGTAACTCATTTTATGCCTCGTGTGAGACTATCTTTAAACCTGATTTAAGTAAAAAACCTATTGTAGTTCTATCAAACAACGATGGATGTGTCATAGCTAGAAGTTCTGAAGCTAAGAAATTAGGAATTAAAATGGGAGTACCTTTCTTTGAGATAAAACAAATAATAAAAAAATATCCAGTACATGTGTTTTCATCAAATTACAGTTTATATGGAAATATCTCATCTAGGGTAATGGGAGTATTAAAAGAGTATTGTGATAGATTAGAAGTTTATTCTATAGATGAAGCTTTTTTAATATTAAATAAATATTCAGAGAGAAGTTTTGTTTCAAGAGCAGAAGGAATAAAAAAAATAATAAGGAAGTGGATAGGCATACCTGTAAGTATAGGAATAGCTAACAATAAAACCTTATCAAAAGTAGCAAACCATCTAGCTAAAAAAGATGAACTAGGATCCCAAGTAGTAGAAATTATAAATCAAAAACAAATAGAAATATCCCTAAAGGTATTAGGGGTGGGTGATATTTGGGGAATAGGAGCTAGGATAGAGAAATTTCTTCAAAAAAATAGTATCTACACCGCATACGATCTATACAAAACAGACCCAAGGTGGGTTAGGCAACACCTAGGAGTAGTGGGAGAGAGAACCTATAGAGAACTACATGGTGAAATATGTATACCCATAGTAGAGAGATCTGAACCAAAAAAACAATGTCGAGTATCAAGATCTTTCGAAAGTTATGTAACAAGTTTCCATGATTTAGAGAAAAGAATAATATCTTATGCTACTAGAGCCTCAGAAAAGATTAGATCTGATGGTTTGCAGGCAAAAAAAATTACTACATTTATTCGTTCAAATAAATTTAACAACAATAATAAACAATACCATGCAGCTAGGACTTTTGATTTTATATCTCCATCAAATGACTTATTTGAGACGATTAAATTTGCTATAAAGGCGCTAAAATCTATTTATCGACCAGAAATTAAATATAAAAAAGCAGGTGTTTTACTCTCAGACTTAACTCCAGAGGGAGAATACAATAGAGATTTATTCTTTCATCAATCAGAAGAGAGTATTTTAAAAAAGATTAGGGTAAACAAGGTATTTGATAATCTAAATAACAGATACGGAAGCGGGACTATTTGTGTTGCCAAAGAAAACTACGAAAAGTTTTACATAACTAGACGACAAAACTTAAGTCCCGCATACACATCAAATTTTGATGATCTACCTAATGTAAATTAATTTACAGCAGGTATTGATGCCATAGACTCTTCAAAAGCTTCAGTATCGAATTTATCTTCAGCAAGATTGCCTGAAAAATAATCCATATATGCTTGCATATCAAAATGACCATGCCCACAAAGATTGAATAAAATAGCTTTTGATTTACCCTCGGCTTTACACTTAAGAGCCTCATCAACAGCACCTTTAATCGCGTGAGTAGCTTCAGGTGCAGGCATAATGCCCTCAGTTCTGGCAAATTGTATACCGGCTTCTAAGCACTCCTTTTGACCATAAGCTCGAGGTTCCATATGACCATTATGAACTAAATGCGATAGCATTGGAGACATTCCATGATACCTTAGTCCACCTACATGCGTGGGTGATGGCATAAAATCAGAGCCTAATGTATGCATCTTCAACAATGGTGCAGATTTAAGAGTATCACCAAAGTCATAGGAATATTTACCTTTAGTTAAAGAAGGACAAGAAGATGGCTCAACTGCAATAGCATGAACATCTTGTTCTCCTCTAAATTTTTTTCCTAAAAAAGGATTACATAAACCAGAGAAATTACTTCCTCCACCAGTACATCCTATTACAATATCCGGATAATCATTGGCCATTTCCATTTGTAAAAGTGCCTCTTGCCCAATTATAGATTGATGCATTAAAACATGGTTAAGAACACTACCTAATGCATATTTTGTATCATCATTTGTAGCTGCAACTTCAGCTGCTTCAGATATAGCAATACCTAGTGAACCTGAACTATTAGGATCCTTTTCAAGTATGGCTCTACCTGAATTTGTCTCATTAGACGGGCTGGCTACAACACTACCACCATAACTTTCAATTATAGCTCTTCTGTAAGGTTTTTGATCATAGCTTACTCTTACCATGAATACTTTTATCTCTATTCCAAATACTGCTCCAGCATAACTTAATGCTGTTCCCCATTGACCTGCACCGGTCTCGGTTGCTATTTTTTTTACACCAGCTTCTTTATTATAAAAAGCCTGAGCTAATGCAGTGTTTGGTTTATGACTACCTGAAGGACTTGCTCCTTCGTATTTGTAATAAATTCTGGCTGGTGTATCTAATGCTTTCTCTAAAGCTCTAGCCCTTACCAGCGGCGTAGATCTCCATCGACTGTAAGCCTCTAAAACTGGCCCCGGTATATCAATATATCTCTCTTGGGTGACTTCTTGCATTATTAATTCCATTGGAAATAAAGGTGCTAAGTCATCTGGACCTATTGGCTGTTTTGTTCCTGGATTTAAGGGTGGGCTCATAGGCTCTTTTAAATCCGCTCCCAGGTTGTACCACTGTTTTGGCACATCACTGTCTTTTAAAAAAAATTTACTATCCTCACTCATAATGGAGAATTTTATTGTATTTGTTAGATAAAAAGTAGGATTATTTATTCACTATAAAACCTATTTAAGGCTGCTTCTTTGTTAATTAAGGGTAAAAGTTGTGCTACGAGCACACCAATAAGTATTAAAAAACACCCAAAAATCTGAACATTTGTCAAAAATTGAGAAAGAATAACCCAAGCTGCTAACGATCCAAATACTCCTTCAAGAGAAAATGTAATTGCTGCTGTGGATGGTTTTACGTACCTTTGCCCAAAAACTTGCAGAGTATAAGCAATCCCACTTGACATTACACCTACATATAAAAGCTCAAAGATTTCTTTGGAAATTCCATCAATAGTAGGATTTTCAAAAATAAATATAAATGGCAAACTATAAAAAAAACATAATAGAAATTGAGATGACGCCAAAGTAAATGGTGCATTTATAATTTCAAAGTATTCATCAATTAAAATGCAATGTATTGCAAAAAATAAAGCACAAACAATTACAAGTATATCAGCAAATTGTGCTTCAAAACTATTTTCAAGAGTTAAGTAATAAGACCCTACGAGACATACTGATACAGATAACCATATACTCCAGTGTATTTTCTTTTTTAAAAATAATCTCGATATTATAGGAACAAATGGAACATATAATATAGTTAAGAAAGCTGCATTTCCTACTTTAGTATACTGTAAAGCGTATTGTTGAAGGTAAGTTCCTAATAATAAACTTAAACCAGTTAAAAGAACTACGAATATAAATTTTTTTTTATTTTTAAGATTTTTAATTTTATTTATTTCATAAAAAGCAAAAGGTAAAACTATTATTCCACCAATTAAAAAACGCATATTTGTAAAAGTTAGTGGACCAATAAATTCCATTCCTGTAGTTTGAGCCACAAATGCAGTACCCCAAATTATTGATGCTACTATGAGACATAAAGTAGATAAGAAATGTTTGGAGTTCATAAGAAACTGGCTCCGCAGGTAGGATTCGAACCTACGACCTGTCGGTTAACAGCCGAATGCTCTACCGCTGAGCTACTGCGGAACGTTGCATCAAACTACAATAATTTTTTAATTTTTCAATTAGCATTTTTTAATTCAATTTTAAAAATAATTTTCAATGATATTAGGGTTTATTTGGATATAATATGTCTATGGAAAAAATTATTTCACCTTGTATATCAATATGCAAAACAGATCCATCTACCGGATATTGTTATGGCTGTGCTAGAACTTCTGAAGAAAAAGCTATATGGAAAGACGAAAATACGACAAATGAATGGAAAATAAATAATATTTCCGAGTTAAAAAATAGACTTTCTGGTTGGCAATTATCATCATTTGAGGAGTCATATGATTTTAAAATAAAAAATGGAATATCTTTAGCAAAGCACAAAATGATGAATAAATGAAAAAAATTAAAGGCTCGTGTCTTTGCAAGAAAATTAGCTTTGAGATTAAAAATGAATGTAGATACTCAGTTTTTTGCCATTGCCAGATGTGCCAGGCTTCAAATGCTGAATTTAGTTCTTATACAAAAGTAAAAAAAGAAAATCTAAATTTTAAAAGTAAAAAAACTTTAAAATGGTTTGTTTCTAGTAAACATTATAAAAGAGGTTTTTGTTCAATTTGTGGAAGTTCATTATTTTTTCAAAAAAAATCTTCAGATGATTATATCTCAATATCAACAGGTACCTTAAATAAAAATATACCTTCTATCGGCCATATTTTTTACAAATATAAAAAATCAAAAATTAATTTTTCTAAATTAAAAAAATTTCCTCAATCTGCCCAAGGATATTTTGATAAGTTTATTTACAGAATTAAATGAATTACTCATTAACAATCAAGATTATCTTAATATTATTATTTATATACCTTTTAATTATCTTTTATGTTTATACAAAACAAAGATCTCTTCTTTATGTCCCTCAAATTGATAATTATGATGATGAATTACTAATCATTCCTGCGGAACAAGTATTTATTGAAAATAGCTCAAATATAAAATTAAGGTCAATTTTTTATAAACATCCATCTAATACTAAAACTACATTACTAATGTTTCACGGTAATGCTGGTCCTATTGAAAATAGATTTTATAAAATTAACAAGTTATCAAAATATGACCAAAATATTTTACTTATTTCTTGGAGATCATATAGCGGTAATGATGGTGAACCTACTGAGGATGGTTTATATGATGACGCTAGAAGTGCTATAAAATGGCTTGAAGAAAAAAATATTTCTAAAAAGGACATCATTATTTATGGAGAATCTTTAGGAACTGCTGTTAGTATAGAAATAGCCCAGAATAATAATTTTAAGGGTCTAATTCTGGAGGCGCCATTTACTTCAATGATTGATGCTGCTAAATTTCATTATCCATACCTTCCTGTTTCAATCATGCTTAAAGATAAGTATTTAAGTGATAAAAAGATTAAAAACGTTATTTCCCCTATATTTATTATGCACGCCACAGGGGATGATATTGTTCCATTTAGAATGGGTGAAAAAATGTACAAATTAGCAAATTCACCTAAAAGTAGTTATTTCGTTGATGAGAATGAACATTTAGTAACTTATGATGAAAATTTAATGAATAAGATGGATGAGTTTTATGAAACTATAATTAATGATGAATAAATTTAATAATCTTCCAGAACTATTTTATTTTCAAGCAGATAAGAACGAAAATAATCAACACTTACTAAAACTCGACTCAAACAATCAAGTTATCTCAATGAGTTGGTTAGAGACAAAAAATCTAACAACGAAAATACACAATTTTTTAGCAAACAAATATTTAGGTGAATTAGAGAGAGTTTTATTGGTTTCAGAAAATAGACCTGAATGGATGGCCTCTGATATCGCTATAATGTCTAATAAACTTATTTGTGTCCCCAACTATACAACTTATACATCAAGAGATTTTGAGCATATTTTAAATGACTCTCAGCCTGTTGGTTTAATAGTTTCAAATAAAAATTTACTTCAGACAATTTTAACTGCCAGCGAAAAAGTTAAATATAATTTCAAATTTATCTTATGTTTTGATTATTTTGAAAATAATTCAATTTCAAATTTAGTATTTTTAAATGACTTAACAGATGACAATAATGATAATAACAGAGAAAAAATTAAAGAAATTAAGCGTACAGATCCAGCTTGCATTATTTACACGTCAGGTACACAAGGATTACCGAAAGGTGTTATTTTAAGTCATGGGGGTATATTAAGTAATTGTGAAGGAGCGTATGAACTTCTTAAAACTATAAAGAGTCCAGATTTAACCTTTCTTACTTGGTTACCTTTATCTCATTCATATGAACATGCAGTTCAATTTGTTCAGATTATTTTAGAAGCAAAAGTATTTTATAATAAAAGTATTGAAACACTTCTGCCTACAGTAAAAATTGCACAACCTCATATAATGACTGCTGTTCCAAGATTTTATAATAATCTCCATGCAAAAATGAAGATTAATCTGAAAAATCAGTCTAATTTTAAACAAAATTTATTTAATAAGACTATCCAGCTAGGAACAAAAAAATTTAAAAATATTAAATTAAGTTTTAGTGAAAATATAATTAACCTAATATTAGATAAATTAGTCAGAAAAAAAGTAAAAAATAATTTTGGTGGCAGATTAGAGGCTTTTATATCAGGTGGAGGACCTCTTGATAGTCAAGTAGGGGAGGCGCTTAATGCCCTTGGTTTAAAGACTTTACAAGGTTATGGCTTAACAGAAACCTCACCAGTTGTAAGCTGCAATTTATTAAATAAAGTAAAAGTTGATACAGTTGGTCCTATATTTCCTGGAGTTGAAGTTAAATTAGCAGAAGATGGTGAAATATTAGTTAAAGGGGAGAACCTTATGCTGGGCTATTGGAATAATAAAGAAGCTACTGAGCAAACAATAAAAGATGGTTGGCTCCATACGGGGGATATTGGTGAATTTGATGAGGACAATTATCTTAAAATTACAGATCGTAAAAAGGATATAATAGTTTCTCTAGGAGGTGATAATATTGCACCATCTAAGATTGAAAATCTATTAACTTTATCTCCTGAGATAGAACAAGCCTGTGTCTTTGGTGAACAAAAGAATTATATTGCAGCATTATTAGTATTAAACTCAGAGAGTAAATCTAGTGATGAAGATATTCAAAGATATATTGATGAAGTAAATAAAGACTTAACTCAACCAGAAAAAATAAAAAAGTTTATCTTTATTGATGAGCCTTTTAGTATTGAAAATAACCTAATGACTCCCACAATGAAAGTTAGGAGACATGAAGTACAAAAAAAATATCAAAATCAAATTGATCAATTATTTTAATGCAATTATTTGCAGCCATAGATTTTGAAACAGCCACAAGTGAGAGAACATCAGCATGTGCTATTGGATATGTAATATTTAATAAAACTAAAATTATAAAAAAAGTCTCCCATTTAATAAGACCACCTAAACCTGAAGTTCATTTTACAGATATTCATGGTTTAACATGGGATATGTTAAAGAAAGCTAAAACATTTGATAAAGTGTGGCGCCAAATTAAGAGTGAATTATCAGCTGTTGATTACTTTTTTGCACATAATGCTCCTTTTGATCGATCTGTCCTGCACTCATGTTGTTATTTTTATAATATCGACCTACCTAAACAAGAATTTAAAGATACTGTTGCAATCGCAAGAAAATATTGGGAATTTGAAAACAATAAACTAAATACAGTATGTAAAAATTTAAGAATTCCATTAAATCATCACGATGCATTATCAGATGCTAAAGGATGTGCTTTGATAGCTATTGAGGCTTTTAAAAAAGGTTATTTTATTTAATTTTATTACCTATAAAGCTCATAGAAGAAAAAATAATTATTAAGGCAAGGCTCATATAGATCAAGGTGTTTATCGAATTTGTCTCATCCAATATCAATCCATATAAGAAAGGGGAGGCTGCTGAGGCCAAAACACCAAAAAATGTTAAAAGGGCCCTTATTGCACCTAGGTTTTTGACTCCATACATTTCTGCCCACAAAGAATTAGACATATTTTCAGTAAAGCCATTTGATAATCCAAGACCTGCCATGTAAAGATATAATACAAATATATGATTTGAAAATAACATCACAATAAATATTAAAGCCATGGGAATTAAGTGAAATGTGATTACACTCCTACCAGAAAATTTATCGACTAACAAACCAGAAACTAATGAACCACCAATTCCACAGATTGCATAAAAAATAAAACTTTGTGCAATATCTAACATTGTCCAATTATTTAATTGCCCAATAAAAACTTGATGAAATAAAAAACCAGTTACTGTAAATGACATAAATAATGTAAGAGGTAAATAAAGATAAAATTTAAGATCTGTTAAGACATCTCTTCTTCTCCATGAAAATGAATTTTGTATATCTTCATTCTCAAACCCAGTTTCACTTTTAAAATTATTTTTATTTAATAGGTAGTATAAAAATACTCCGAAAAATATTATTATAAATACAGATGAACTAAACCAGGTAATTCTCCAGCCAAAAGTTAATATTAAAATTACTACTACAAATGGATAGATCATCTCACCAAAAGAAAAACCAAATCCAGATATAGCTAATGCTTTTCCTCTATTAGCTTTAAAGTATCTTGCCATGGTTGTTCTTGAAGTGTGTCCCATAAGCCCTTGTCCAAAAAGTCTTAAAAAATAAATTACAAAAAAAAGAAGAATTACATTAAACACAATACTTGCAAAAAAACATGTTATCGAAAGACCTAATACAATTGCTAAAGTATATTTTTTAAGAGAGACCGTATCTATAAGTTTGCCAGCCCATATAATAGTTAACGCACTTAAAATTGTAGCTATTGAATACAGACTGCCAAATTGAGTATTACTTAAGTTAAATGTTTCTCTAAAATCTTCACTAAAAAGAGAGATAAAAAATGTTTGTCCAAATCCTGATGCGAATGCTATTAGAAAGCCAAATATTAATAAATTTGAATTTTTATTTATAAAATTAATCAAAACAAGAGGGATATTATGATTTAATGACTATATATCAATTATAATAAAGAAAGGGACTACTGGTGAGCACAATTAAAAGAACTGATGATGATAATCATCCAATTATAAAGGAAGTCTATGAAGATATTAAACAATCAAGAAACACAACTTATATAGGTAATTTTTGGAAATATTTAGCATTCGACCCTCAATTACTAAAAAATGTTTGGAGTGATGTTAAAGATTTAATGGTTAAACAAACCATAATTCCAAATAAAACTAAAGAAATGATTTATATGGCAGTCTCTATAACAAATAATTGCTCGTATTGCACACACTCACACACAGCTGCAGCAAAAAAACTTGGGATGACTGAAGACGAACATTCAGAATTTTTAAATATTGTAGCTCTTGCAGCAAAAACAAATCAACTGGTCAATAGTATACAAGTGCCAGTAGATGAAATATTTGATGAAGACATAGAAAAATAATCCAATGGAATTCTTAATATGGTTTTGGAATGCAGGTGAACTTCTGATGATTATAGGTATTGGGATAATTATAATTGGATTATTATTTTATAGAAAAAAAAAATAAATCGTTAAGTTATTTATTTAATTATTTTATTTATGATCTCCAAAATTATTATAATATTAAATAATGTATTACGATGATGATAATAATGACGATAATACGCTGTTAGGCAGACTTACTGAGCTAAATAGAGCCCTAAGTCAAATGATGAGAAACACCAGCGAAAGAAATATTGTTGAAAAGTTACATACTTACCAACTTGCTATAAAAAAAACTCTAAAAATTATGACTAAAAAACAGCTTAATACTATTTCCGAGTCCTCCAATGAATACGAAGATAGATTAGAACGAGGAGACTTTGACTAAATTTTTAGTCTAAATTTTTAAAACCGTAACCTGTTTTTTTTACTCTTGTTTTAAAATAATTCTTATTAAATTTGTTAATTGTAGGTTTTGTATTTATTTGCTTGGCAATTTTAATACCAGCTTTTTTAAGAGAAGAGACTTTTGTAAAATTATTTGTGATAATATTGACTTTATTTACTTTTAATAACTTAAGTATCTTAGCGGCAATATTAAAATCTCTTTCATCATCTAAAAAACCTATGTTGTGATCAGCATCAATAGTATCCAAGCCTTTTGACTGAAGAGAATATGCCCTCATTTTATTGGCTAGTCCTATACCTCTCCCTTCTTGATCTAAATAAAGGATAATACCTCCTTTATTTTTAACCATATAGTTTAAAGAGTTATTTAATTGTTCTCCGCAATCGCATTTTCTAGAGTGAAATATATCCCCAGTAAAACAAGCTGAGTGAATTCTAAGGTTTGTTGGTTGTTTTAAATTTTTTGGTTTAATTATGATCGCGATATGTCTTCTAGCACCAATATATGACTTAAAAATATTAAAAGTAGTAGATGCAACATTTGGTAAGGGCACATTTGCACTTGAAACTAATCTGATACTATTAGTTATAAATTTATTCTGATTTTTTAACTCTTTATGGTTAAATCTTAATAGACCAAGTTGTAATATTAGATTATCAATATTTTTATAGTATTTAGAATTAATTTTTTTAAATACAAGTGATGGTATTACCTTCGCATTTTTGGCTATATCTAAACAGACATTATGGAAGTCTTTACTTTTGATATAAGGCTCATCTTTAAATAATATTTTATTTTGATCAGATAAAGGGTTAATGAATAAACTTAATAAAGATTTGTTTGATATTTTTTCATTTATTTTTAAATAAATATTTGTTGATACTTTATTTTCAAATATTGATTTTGCTTTTTGTTTTGTGATTAAAAGATATTTGTCTTTTTGTAGGTATTGATTGAATTGATTTAGAATTTTATTGTCCGAATGTTCAATATTAAAGAACATCCAATAATTTTTATTTTCTTTGATAACTATTGGTCTTCCGGTTCTAAGCTCATTGATAGCTCTATCAATAAATGTGCCAAAATTTGATTTTAAACTCATAGACTATATATATACTCAATAGTACTTGATACAGATGAAAAATGATAACAAAGCATAATATTTCTTCACTATTTGAATTTGTAAAAAAACAAAAAAAATCAAATATCTTAAGAATTGATTTAATTAACAAATCGTTTGTACTTAGTCAACATTCTAAAACCAATCATATTTTAATTGATAAAAATGGCGTTAATTTTAATTGTAAGATTGAAAAAAAAATAAATGAAATAGCACAAATTTTGTTACCAATATTGATGATAAAAAAAAAATTCTATATCGGTCAAATTGGGCAAAGCTTAGACGGTAAAATTGCACTTTTAAACGGCAATTCTCATTACATTAATGATAAAAATAGTATTTCATACCTTCATAGTCTTCGTTCAGTGTGTGATGCAGTTATAGTTGGTGTAAATACAATAAAAAAAGATAATCCCTTGCTCACTACAAGAGCAATTAAGGGCTCAAATCCTCAGAGGATAATTATAGATCCGTCTCTAAAATTAACAAATAACTATCAAATATTTAAAGATGGTTTTTCAAATATCATATTTACACACTCTAATATTAAAAAGAATTTAAATAATACACAAATTTATAAATTACCTGAAAGAAATTTCACAAATCTTATATACAAACATATAAATAATTTAGGTTTTAAGTTCGTATTAGTAGAAGGTGGTTCTAAAACTATATCTAAATTTCTTGAGAATAAATTATTAGATATTATGCAATTTATAATAGCACCTACAATTATTGGTTCTGGTATTAATTCTATAAATATAAAACCTATAACAAATTTAAAAAAAGTTATTAGAACAAAAAATAAAATTTATAAATTTGGCGAAGAAATGATAGTAAGTTTAGAGTTTTAAAGCTAAAAAATCTTTATTTCTTAGAAATAATTTTGATTTATTTTTTTTAATATTTTCCCTTCTAAAATCTAACCATCTATCTAATGATATCTTATTTTTTTCAAGTACATTTTCACAAAAATCTAAAAACATATTTTGAAATTTTTTATTCTTTGATACATCCCAACTCGAGTCAAAAACAAATGTTTTGTGTGACTTAGAAAACAATTTATTAATTATTTGACTACAGTTTTTACCAACTGCTTTTTGCCCAATACCTTTATCTGACTCCTGATCTTTATTAAATAGATTTAAAACGTATTGATCATCTTTATGTTTTGGGTGAAATTTAAAAAATCCATCATAATTAATCGAAAAATATATAACTTTTGTATTTAGATTTTGTTTTTTAAATCCTAAATACCAATTTTTTGGCATTATATCTAAATACGCAGATCCTGTAATAATATCGTATTTTTCGAATTTAAAACTTTTTATATTTTTGATTAAATCAAATTTTTTATAATTTATATTTATAATTTTATTCTTATTATTTGTTTTTTTCTTAAATTCTTTAATTGACTCAAATGATATGTCTATCATATCCCATGATTGCCTTTTTTTAAGTTTGGGGTACAAATATCTATAGTTGGAACCTGTTCCACAACCTAAATCAGCGATAGACAATATTTTGTAGTCTTGAAAATATTTATTAATCTTTTCTATAATTTTTTTATTTCTTGAAACTTTATCAATTTTCTCTCGAAGAAATAGCCAATCATTATTAAATTTATGCATCTTTTATTATCTTGATAAAAAGATCCCCAGATTGTATTGGTGTTAAAAATTTTCTCTTATTTTGTGATAATTTTTTTGATAATTCTGAATTAAATGCATTTTTAGTAATTAATTTTGATAAACTTTTTTCTTTGAAATTATTTAAGTAGATAATTCCATCCTTTTTTAGAGTACTCATAATTGTTTTAGTTTTATATGTAATAATCATTTTTTTGAGTTGAAGGGCATTAGCAAGTGACATACCAAAACCTTCATATTTACTTACTGAGACATAGAAGTCACACTTAGAATATAGTTTTGATAATAAATTAGTCGATACATTACTATGAAACTTAACTTTTTTACTTAATCTATAATTACTTATAATTTTTAGTAATCTATTATAGTATTTACTCTCTCTAGTTATATCTCCTACAATATTTAATTTTATTTTATCCATGTATCTTAATTCGTTTAACAGATAATGATAATTTTTTCTCTCAATAATACTTCCTACAGATAGTAAATTTATATTTTTATCTCTTTTATATTTATATTTTTTTAATTTTTCTATTCCAGGCTCTACAACTTGAATTTTTCGCTTATTAATCTTAAATTTTTCAAAAATTAGTTGTTTTGTATCATTTGAAGTGACAATTATTTTTTTCGTTTTCTTATATAATTTTTTAGCGTTCTTAAGAAAAAATTGACTTTGATTACCATTAAATTCTAGATAAAGAGGGTGGTGTATAAGAGCTATTACTACAAATCTATCTAAATAGTTTATTATACTATCAATACACTCAAAAACTAATCCATCAAAAATTAGTACTGCATTATCAGGTAATTTATCTAAAGTTTTTTTTAGATTTTTTAAGTCATTTTCTTTAGGAAAGGGAAAGCTGTTAGCAAGTTTGATAGCATTTAAATTAAATTTAATTTTTTTTGCTCTTTTTAATATATTTTTTTCATAAATGTAACCGCCTGTTTTTGTATTAATATCACCCGGATAAATAAAATAATAAGATTTATTGTGTATTACTGATCTCTTGTTCATAAGAAGCCCAAGCTACATTTGACTCAGTTAAAATAATTTTAATTTTATGCAACTTGTTAAAATCTTCTATGTAATCTTTTTGTAATTTATCGCATATTCTATCAAAAATATCTTTAGCAAGAAATTCCGTAGAGGTAATTATATTTTTAAATTCTTCAACTTCGTCTAAATTTTTATAACTATAAAATTTTAATACGTCAGAGAGAATTTCTGTTACAACCCCGAGATCCATAATAATGTTATATTTGTTAATCTCTTTTGCATAAAACTCAGCATCAACTATGTAGGTCGCTCCATGCATATTCTGTGCTGGTCCAAAAACCTCACCCGGGAGAGAATGTGCAATTAAAATATTATTTCGAACAGTAATTGAATACATTTTAATACTTTATAGCATGCATTATGCTTTCTGGATTATTTAATATTGAAATATAATCTTTCTCTAGATCCTTAAAGTCACTTTCAGTGTTTATTAATTTAAGAAGTTGGTTATTAGATAAAGCATTAATTGCTAAATTCAATCTCTTTTTATAATCATATTTTTTTGATAAATATTCTGGAATATTTGAAACTTGAGAACCAATAATTTTTAATCTCTTTGAGTGAAAATTACCTCCTAAATTTATATGACCTTTTCTATTTCCATACCAACTAGCCTCAATAAATTTTCCCTCTAAATTTAATTTTTTTAGTGATTGGTTTAATACATCATAATTAGATGTTGTATTAATTATAACATCTAAGTCTTTAATTTTTTTAAAATTAATAAATTTTAGTCCTAAAATATTAGCAAATTTCTTCTTTTTAATATTTATGTCAGTAATAAAGACATTTTTAAATTTTAGTAATTTATAATAGTAGGCAGTTAAAATACCAACAGAGCCCATCCCTATTATCAATATTTTGTTATTTAATTTTGCTTGAGTATCCCAAAAGATATTAATAGCTGTTTCCATATTTGCTGTTAGTAAATATTTTCGAATATCACCATTACCTTTTAAAATATTCACATTATTTATATCAATCTTAAATAGTGACTGATGAGGGTAAAGGCAGAATGTATTTTTATTTAAATATTTTTTTGGGCCTTCAACTATTTTACCAACATTAATGTAACCGTATTTAATTGGAAAAGAAAAAGATCCCTCTTGAAAAGGAGATTTCATTATATCGAACTGATCTTTGCTAATATTACCAGATGCTACTAATCTCTCAGTACCCTTACTAATTCCTGAATAAAGAGTTTTTACAAGAACAGTTTTAGAATTTTTTTTATAGCTTAGTATTTTTTTCTTAATAATTGGTTTATTTTTATTCTTAAGCCATAGAGAATAAGTTTCCATAATAATTATATAAATGTTAAATATCACTTATGCTATCAAAGTTTTGGTCCGATTTAACATCAGCAGATATTAGTAAATTAGGTAAAAATAAAATACTTATTCTCCCATTTTCATCTGTAGAACAACATGGAGAACACCTTCCATCAGGTACTGATAAATTGATATTAGATGGAATTTTAAATACTTTTATTAAGAAATATCCCAAACTTAATAAATATTTGATTCTACCAAATATCTCAATAGGTTCAGCGAGTGAGCATAATAGCTTTGAGGGCACTCTATCTTCGAACTCTACAAATTATATTGATTATATTATCAGCATAGTTGGTGAGTTATGTATTCGTAGATATAAAAAATTTATCTTTTTAAATAGTCATGGCGGACAAATTAGTCACTTAGATATAGCTGCTAAAGAAATTAAAAGTAGATATAAAGCTGTCGATATTGTTAAGGCACATTATTTTTTATTTAAAGGTTTTGAAAAAATTATTCCAAAAAAGGAATTACTTTATGGATATCATGGAGGTGAATTTGAAACATCAATAATGCTCCACCTTTATCCAGAATTGATAAAATTAAATAAAATTAAAAGAAACAAACTCTCATCTGACTTTAAATCTAAAAAAATAATTTCTTATGAAAGAACAATTAAAAGAGCTTGGAATACAAAAGATTTGTCCAAGACAGGTATAATTGGCAATCCTACAAAATCCTCTGCTGATAAAGGAAAAAGAATTCTAGATCTTACATCAAGAACCTTAAAAAAAATAATTGATGAAATGAAGTAGTGGAGGCCCACCCCGGAATCGAACCGAGCTACAAGGATTTGCAGTCCTCTGCATAACCAATCTGCCAGCGGGCCATAAAACTTAGCATAACACTTTTATTGATATTTGTAATCGGGATTAGTGCCAGATGTGTATTCTATACCATCAATTACTACTTTTGGCCAAGTACCAATTCCAATAAGTTTGGGTCTTGACTCCAGATAATCTAAAATACCTTGAATCTTTTCAAAATCGCTCATAAATTTTTTTAACTTTGGAAAGTTATCTAAAATTTTATCATCTAATAGCAATGCTAGTGAAACATGATGATAAACATTAAAGTCACAATAAAATGCTCTTTCTCCTAAAAAAAAATTACCTTCATATTTACTTAGTAACTTTT
>Ga0208390_1000319_pt1 | contig 16788 bp, 13 predicted proteins | sample Knorr_S7_td_Surf_FD_185594 | JGI IMG/M metagenome (GOLD analysis project Ga0208390, IMG submission 185594) | Marine microbial communities from Southern Atlantic Ocean transect - Knorr_S7_td_SurfaceA_ad_6m_LV_A (SPAdes) (version 2) | ecosystem: Environmental > Aquatic > Marine > Oceanic | place...
GAATGTCACAAAACCACCATCAGGAAGTTCAGCAGGCGTAGACAAATTTGTTAAGAGAACAGCAGTAGGTTGAGTATTTGCTTTTACCTCTACTGTAATGCTGTATTCTTCAGATTCTTTACTTCTTTCATCTCTAGCAGTTACTAAAATTTCTTTTTCTCCAGGGCTTGAGAAACTCATATCCCAAGTGTAGTCAGCAACCCAAGAGGTCCATCCGTTTTCAGTGAAATATCTGTATGTTAAATCAGCATCTCCATCGCTGTTGTCAGGTTCTCCATCAGTTGTTTCAGTGTCATAAGACTGACCTGCGTTTACTCTCACAGGCTCATCAATCCATAATAAATCGGTATCGACTGAAGCAACAATTACTGGCCTATCATTAGGTATCTCTTCAATTTCAATGGTTGTGAAATCTTTGTTGTTGCTAAAGCGAGTTTCTTGCCTTGGTTGCGAGGTGTCTTCAGCTACAGCATAAAGTTCGTGATATCCTGGTGTTGTTGAAACTCCGTACCAAGTTCTTTGGATACTGATACTTCCGCCACTGGCAGTAATCACATCGTCGTCGCCTGAGCTATATTCAGTAATTTTCTTACCACCTGCATCGGGATCTCCATCGTATAATTTTACTCTCCAGTCTACTGCATCTACGCCACCATAATTGCGTACTGTAACATCAATTTCAATATCTTCGTCTTCATCAGGGTTCTCAGGTGAATAGGTTATGTCAATTCCTTCAATGGCTAAATCAGGTTTATCAGTTTGGCCCTCTGTAGTGAATAGCCATAGGTAAACTTCACTTCCAATTAGCATTTCTTTTGGACCTTCATCGTCCAAATTTCCGATTGCAATTCCACCATAATGCCCTGCTTTTCCGGACAAAGCACTTGTTTTAGATTCAAAATCTTCGGTTTCACCATCGTAAAGGAAGACTTCACCTCCGGATGTACCATAAACCAGTTCTACAAATCCATCACTATCAAAATCATCGATAGCAACTCCCCAAACTGAGCTGGTATCTACAGTTCTAGTATATTCGAGAGAGTGTGAGCTTCCATCATATACAGAAACTGTAGGCTTAGAGTCTCCGAAGTTTCCTGTACCCACAGCAATCTCAGTTTCGCCATCATTGTCAACATCCCCAACGGCTACCCCATATGCTCTGTATCTTTCAGAGTTAATTGTGGAACCATCTGTGATATATGTTCCACCGCTTCTTTTGTAAACGATAACTTCTCCTGGAACTCCATTATTATTTCTGCTATCTCCTCCAGTTCCTATTACCAAGTAATCATTAGTTCCGCCCAAGTCTCCACTTGCTATCCCACCAACAATTTCTCCTAAGTCGCTAGAGGTCCATTCAGAATTGTAAGAAGAACCGCTATATCCATAAACTCTAACATTCCCGTGTAAATCAGAGGTCCCAGCTTGGGCATCAATTACTTCCAAATAGCCGGTAGCTACTCCAATCTCAGGGTATGTACTTCCGTCTAATTCAGCAATTGTGACACCTAAAGCAGCATCGATGTTGGGACTTTGGTAAGCTTCAGTAAATGAAGATCCACTCTGCTCGAAAACGTAAAGATATCCTTCACCTCCTTCTCCTTCAACTTGAGGTTCGTCGGGATTACCAGTACTGATAGCAATATCGTTGTCACCGTCATTGTCCAAATCCCCAACTGCTATTCCCATAATACTCTTTTCTAGAACGGGACTAACCCAATCAGTTTCGTAGGTAACTCCATCGTAAGCATATACTCTGCCAGATGAACTTCCTACAAGCATTTCGAGAGTGTCATCATCGTCAATGTTGCCCATGGCTACTCCGTATGCCCCTCCTCCCTCTATAGAGTAAAGTGAGTTATCATTAGATTCGGAATTTGTAGACCAAATTTCGTTATTCTCAGTTTGGGAGTTTATTTCCCAAGCTACAACCATTCCAGAATCACTTCCATGTACTAGCCATGGGTCGGAATGTCCGTTGGTTGAAACAGTAATTCCAGCACCCGTATTCATAGGATATCCAGTATTCCATTCTTGGTAAGTAGTTAGACTAGAACCTGTCAATCCCATAATTCTAATCTTACCATTTCCGTCAGCAATTACTAATTCCTCGTTTGAATTTCCGAATAAATCAGCGTTAGCAAGACCATATCCGCTTTTGATACTACTATCTTCTACAAAATTATCTTTATCACCATCAATAAAAACAGTCATTTTGCTTTGTTGAGGAACAATTAGTTCATCAATATCATCGCCGTCTAAATCAGCAGCAATAAGGCTGTAACATAAACTATCGGCTTGATCGTTTGAATCCATATCCTTGCTCCACTGCATTTCTTCAGTTTCACCATCAAAGATAGCGACCCAACCTTCCTTAGTTCCTACAGCTACCTCTACAGCATCATCATCGTCGAATTGTCCAAAAGTGACTCCCCAAGCATCTGCAACTCCTTTTCCTACTTTGGCGCTAACATCAACATACCATTCAGCTTCATCTGGTGTAATGTCTCTTCCAACATATATTTCAGGAGTATTGGTTTCTACAACCCACAGGAATCCTCTATCGTCTCCCATTGCTATTTCAGCTTCATCATCTCCATCAAGGTCTCCCATTGCGAGACCGTAGGGCCAGCCAGCAGTCCATTGCCCGTGAGACCATGAAACTCCGGAGGACCAGTTTGTTTCAGCAAGTAACGTTTGGCCATCGATAATTTTTACTTTACCAACATCAGAAACCCAGTTGTATCCTACAGCAATTTCTAATTGAGGGTCATCATCAATCTGGGCTATTTCCATTCCTTTTACAGCTCCACCCATATCAATAGTGTGGAAATTGTCAGACCATCCATTATTTTCAGAATCCCACTCTAAAATATGAACAAATCCTTGTGCATTACCGAAGACTAATTCATCTTCACCATCGTTATCGATATCAGCACTTTTAATAGAATTTAATGCACCAAGACCTGTACCGAGTCCAGCTCTCCATTGTTCACTAATGTATCCTTTGTCAGTATCTCTTCTTTCTTCATTTGCAGCCTCTACAGTAGCCAAAGGAACCATAGTGGTTAACAAGAAAAGCATTGCCAGAGCTAAAACCTTTACTGACTTCATACCCTCTCATTTCTGTAACTAACTATATCAAACTTTTTACCTAGTACCTATGTTATTCTAGTTTATTCATTGGACAATTTATCTAACATAGCATTTTTTATTTCAGAAGTATCCATTCCTGCAGTGTCAATACCTAGCCTTTCAGCAGAAGCTCGCACCTTTTCTTTCTCTGTAATTTCTGGATTATCTGATACTATTCCAGTTCCATATCCCCTAAATTCTCTGTATGCTTTTCCCAGTAACCGAGCACCCTCCATGACTTTTTTTGGACCAAGTAAAACCCAAAAAAGAAAAACAATAACAAATAATTCAATCAATCCGGGACTATTCATGAACTTGATAATGCCTTTTCTAAGTATTCTTTCATTTCAGTTTGGTTCTCAGCTTCAATTCCGAAATATTCTAAAAATGCAGATGTTACACTTAATTCAAATGATCTTCCCTTACGTTCCCTCTGAACCATTCCCAATTCAACTAATTCGCTAACGTGTTCGTATACTTTATCTCCCAATTTAAATTTTAATTCTTTTTGCATCATTGGTTGTTCATGCGCTATTAACGCTAAAGTTCGTAGCAAGTAAGAAGGTATTTCTTGTGGCGCCAATCTTCTCCCATACTCGATAGCTTCAGATTTTAGCTGAAGAGCATATTTAGTTCCTAATTTTATTACTTCCAGAGCCCCTTCTCGAGATTTATAAATTTCGACTAAAGCATCCAGAGCTCCTAGTGCTTTATTTCTCGATAAACCAGTAGCTTCAGCAGTTTCAGTTGGGTCTAGCGGCCGTCCAGCAGAAAATAAAGCAGCTTCAACAGCGATTAACTCTTTCATCCTGCATTCTCCAAATTTTTAACATATATATTATGGCTATCAAGTTCTTTCTGAATGATATCTATTCTTCCTTCTCTTGCTAAAAACAAAGAACCAACAAAAGTGCGAACTACGCTAGCCTTCTCAGGCCTGTCAAGTAAATCTCCAATTGGGATAGGTTTTCCATTAAATTCGTTAATTCTTTGCCAAACTTTTTCCTTGTATTGGGTTGGATCATCTAAGTGCAATTTATCGCTTAATTTGTCAGCCACTTCAGAGAGTACAGATTCGCGAGCTTCCTTCAACTGTCTTCTTCTTTCCAATCTAGCCTTTCTTTCATTTTCAGCATTACGGGCGTCTTCAAGTGCTCCAACCAACTCCATAAGAGTCACACGCCTTTCACCTCTGAATAGTACACTTTCCTCAATAGGTGGTTCAACACTATCTTCCAGTTGTTCCGCGTATGTTGGTTCCCATCCAAAGTCGAAGTCAACCCAGTCCGGTTGTGGTTCTGGAATAGGCTCGGTTGCATCAATTGCTCCGCTTGCTCTCATCTTGAGAACGTCCCATGCCCAACCAAGAACAGAACCAGCGAGAGGTAAATCTAAATCATCGTCCTTCAGAGCATATTTTTGATACTCCATTATCAAATGCTTCATATCAAGTGACCATGGATCTAATCCATGTTCTTTAACTAACATGAAAAGTAAGGTTACACTTCTGGTAAATGGGTCTTCTATGGTAGAGACCTCAGCAGCAGAGCTAGCGCCATCTGCAATTTCAATGTATTTATCAACACGATCGATATCGACACCAACCATTGCTTTGTGGAATAACAAGTGATTTACAACTTGGCTCATGCTTTAGCCTCCGATTCAGTAGGTAAAGATGATATGAAAGTATCAACATCTTGAATTTGGTGTAGTCTAGAAACGCCATCATCCCCCATGAATACTCCAATAACATTTTCAGCTTCACGAAGTGCAGCATGGTGTAAACTTACAACTAAGAATTGAGCAAAACTAGATTGCATTGCTATTGCTCTTCCTATGTGCTCAGTATTTACTCCATCTAAATTCTGGTCAGGTTCATCTAAGAGGTAGAATGGACTTGGATCATATCCTTGTATAGCGAAGATAAATGCCATAGATACCAGTGATTTTTCTCCACCAGATAAGGCTTCTACAGGATATAATTTTTTCTTCGGCATACGGGCTTTTATTGTAACTCCACCTTCGAATGGAGAGTCCTTATTTTCAAGAACTAATTTAGCATCTCCACCTCCAGTTATTTCTTTGAAAGAGGTCTTGAAGCTATCACCAATGTGGTTGTAGACTCCCATAAATTTATTTTCTTTTTTACTAGATATTTTTGTTTCTAAAGATTCCAAACGTTTTACTTCTTCTTTGAGCTGCTTACGATGCTTCTTTATTTCTCCAAATCTCTCAGATTCCTGTCTGTAGTGATCTAAAGATAACATGTTAACGCTTCCTAATCTATTTCGTTTTCTCTCTAATATTTCCTTATTATTTTCTAGTTTTTCTCTGCTGAGAACAGTTTGTGGTGTTTTAGTATCATTAGGAATTTTATCTTTTGCTTCTAATAATCGTGGCTCACGCGTTGCAATTTCCACTTTAAGGTCATTCATAGCATGCTTTCTGCTTCTCTTCAATTCTTGATTTGTAGAAAATTCGCTCTTTAGTTCAGTTAAAGCATCATGTAAATTATCTCTAGAATCTCTTAATCCTTTTAATTCTTTGAATTTAGTTTGTTCTTCTTTTCTCAATCTCTTTAATTCTTTATCCAATTTAGTGGATTTCTGGGTTTCCTCTTTGAGAACTTTCTGAATATCTTTTTGTTCTTTTTCATTCAGGTCTAAATCACCTTTTAGTCTTCCAACATCAGACTTTGTGGCTTCAGTTTTTGCAGACAGGGCTGCAAATTGGCTCTGTTTTCCAGATAGTTCGTCTCTAAATTCATCTAATTCACTTTGTAATTTAGCAATGTTTTTAGATGATTTTCCACCGGCAATTGTTTGGAGATCTTTGGTTGCTTCAGCGATTTCGCTAGTAATTGTTTGAATATCTTGTTCTAAAAGCTTAATAGATTCCTTTCTTTCAATAATTTCGCCTTGTAAAGCTTCTACCATTCCTTGGCGAGATTTGAGAGCGTCTTCAGCTTCCTGAACTCTTTTCTTAACCTCTTCAGCTCTTCCATCGTAGTCGGTAACACGTGTCTGGAAAGCTGCTCTCTCACTTTCAAGCTCTTGTCTAGCAGTAGCTAATTTTCCGGCGCTATCTATCAATTCACCAAGGGCAGATGACTTCTGTAATTTCTCAGCATCCAAATTTCCTATTTCAGCAGTTAAATTGTCGATTTCAGTTCTATCTTCAGTTCCAAAGCTTATTCCGGTTCGTGGTGCAGCACCTCCAACTAGAGCACCTCCGCTTTCTAGCAATTCGCCTTGTAATGTAACCATTCTTCCTTTGCCAAGATGTTTCCTTGCATTTGATAATGAATCAATGATAACTGTATCTCCGAATACATTTCCAAACGCATCCTTGTATCTCGGATCAAATTTAACTAAATCTTGTGCAAAACCAACAGCACCTGATTTCTTTGAAATTAATATTGCCGCAGCACTTGGCTTGTATGAATGTATTTTATTCAATGGCAAAAATCTTACTCTTCCAATGTTATTGCGCTTTAAGAATTCAATTGCTTCAGCAGCAGCCCTGTCATTTTCAGTGACTATAGATTGTAATCGTGCTCCTGCAGCAACTTCCAATGCTGTAGCATATTCTTTGTCAACCCTTCCTAATTCAGCAACAGTACCGATAATTCCAGACAATTTGCCTTCATCTCGACATTGTAAGATTGCCTTAACTCCCTTGGCATATCCTCCGAATTCTTCTCTTGCTCTCTGTGCAGCTTCTTTAGAAGCTAATTTCATTGATAAATTACGTAATTTACTTTCTAGCTCTGACAAATCTTTTTGGTATTTCTCAATTGATTTCAGAACTTCTTTATGTTTTTTCTTAACCTTTTCTAAATTTTGGTTTGCTGATTTATTTCCAATCTCCATATCTTTTAGTTGGAAATCAGCTTCCTTTGCATCAGTAACAATTGACTCTAACCACTTTTCAGACCGGATAACCTGTTCCTCTGCATTCGTTAATTGATTTTCTAGTTGTTCCTTTTCACCCTCAATTCTATGCCTTTGCATCTCAAGTTCGCCGGCTTTCTTACGAAGTTGCTCAAGTTGATCGCGTTGTTTCTTGACAACTTCCGAATTATTTGCAGCAGCACCTTCTAACTCGGTTAAACGTGAAACTTTAGCAGTAACTTTACTTTCAAGTTTCTTTATTATTTTTTTCAAAGAATCTAAATCTTTTGTGAGAGTTTTCAGTTCATTAGATGCTAGTTTGTGTTCACCAACGATTGTTTTTCTTTCAATTTCTAAATCTCTTAATTCGTTCTGCGCACTTTCAGCATTTCGTCCAGCCAAAGCATGAGCAACTCTAGCCTTGTCTAATTCTTCTTGCAATTCCCGAGCTTTATTTCCTCCTGAAATTCCAATTTCGTTTTCTATTTCTTTAAATTTCAGTTGATTTGCTTCAATCTCTTCTCTTCTTTTAAGTTGGTCTTTGTCGATTTTTTCTAATTCTTTAGTATATTTTTCAACAATTTCTCTTCTTGATTCAATTTCAGCTTCTAGGTCAAATATAGTTCTGAATTTTAGAGCTATTTCATTTTCATTGAGCTCTTCGATAATGCTCTCTAACTTTTCAGCGTCTTCTTTTTCCCTTTCCAGTTGCTTAAGAGTTCTTTTTGATTCTTTTGCCCTTTCATTAAGTAGTACCAAATCAGCCTCTACTGACTTTCGTGCACTTCGGGTACTCTTCAATCTATTATCATATGCAGTAATTCCAGCAACGTCTTCAATTTTTCTTCTTCTTTCAGTACCAGACATTAAAGAAGTTTGAATGACGTCCCCCTGTTGAATTATGTTGTATCCTGTTGCATATAATCCAGCTCTTGAAAATAGGGCTTCAAATTCCCTGGCAGAAGATTTCTTTTTGTCAATTTGATAGTACGTAGTTGTATCTTTACCCTTTAATTTTATTCCTTTAGTGAACGTAACTAAATCTTTTTCAATAGCCAAAAATCTATCACTATTGTCGAAGGACATTGAAACCTTACATGATTTTGGTCCACTTTTCTTTTTACTTCCTTCTTGGAAACCGTGTATTAGTTGTTTTAATTTTCTAGCTCTCAAAAGTTTTGTAGAGCGAGACCCTAAGATGAAAAGTATTGCATCAGTTATGTTAGATTTCCCTGAACCATTAGGTCCTGTAATACATGTGAACCCAGGTCCGAGAGGGACGGTAACGTGGCCTTTGAAAGATTTAAAATTCTCGAACTTAAGTTCGAGAAGCCTCACTCAGAAGGCCTCCAGTTGAGATTGTCGGGGTTCGAGCCGCATTGCTTCCCGACCTCCGTCAACAGAAGGTTGATGTTGATTCTTGTAAGATTTCCAAAAGTTTGAAATTAGATTCGTACGATCTCCTCTATCGCCTGCTACTAGTCCAGAAAGATAGGAATTTCGGTCATCCTTACTCCATTTTGTAGCAGATAACCCAGCTCTAATTAGCATTCCATCCATGATTAATCTTCCGATTAGTCCGTTTCCAGATTCGAATGGACGTACTTGTTGGAATCTGTGATGGAACAATACAGCTCTTTCAAACGGATGTAGTGGTGAAGGGTCGTGCCACCATTGCAATAAGCCTTCCAATTCATCTTCTACTAATATTGCAGGAGGAGGCATGAATGCAGAACCAGGTAAGTTAGCTGAATTCTCTCTTAGAACTCCGCCTTTTCCAGTTCCTTCAAATAAATCTTGATGTAATTTTAGTATACTTCTTTTTCCAAGTCTTCCGACTCTCTCGCTAATATCTCCGTGTAATCTCCTTAGAGATAAAACTTCTAAAACTTTTGATAAAGGAAGTCCGGATGGAGCTCTATCTTGATCAAAGATAGATTCGATATTTTCATATGTTAGAGGATTCGAAGATAGGGCCATATTTCCATAAATGGTGGCTACACGATTTTTAGCATGTTCTCTTACCTTTTCGTCGGTTGTTTGTAACCTGTGGATTGCTCGGTTAAGAAATTTCATTCTTTCCAAGCCAAGCAATGCTTCTTTGTCGAGGTATGGAGTTCTGTAAGTTTCAGATGACATGTGAGCCATTCTTTCAATGGCAGCAAGCTCCAATTCATTGGTGTGCATCTGTTTTAATCGCTTTAATTCAAACTCATCAGGTTCCTCAGAACCGAGGTATCGTTGTACCTTTTCTACGCGACCATCGTACTTGAAAGATTTAACGAGGTAGAAGTAGTGCTGCCCCCGAGTAGTCTTCCTTGTTAAGTACACCATGAGTTCTTTCTCATTGGTTCCACCTTTTAAAGTTTTTCTACGGAGGTGTTATGCTTAAAACAATCATTTTGAACCACTTTTAGTATGCACAGCATTTGAGGTGGAACACAAAATAAATATTATATTGAATTTAGTATTTTATAGACGATTACAATCCATAATTATGGTAACTGTATTATTCATCTGTACAGGCAACGCAGCTAGGTCACAAATGGCCGAAGGTTTGCTGAAAAATATGAATTCTAGCTTGAACGTTTTAAGCGCAGGTACTAAACCCGAAGGTTTGAATCCAAAGGCAACTATTGCAATGAAAAAAATGGGTATAGATATTTCTAATCAGCACTCAAAAAATATTGCAGATCTTAATTGGAAAGAAGCTGACTACGCAATAACTCTTTGCGGTTCAGCTAACGAAACTTGCGTCTCAATGCATTGGCCTGAAACTTGTAAAAAATTGCACTGGCCAATTGAAGATCCAATAACCCAAGATAACTTTGAATTTGCAAGAGATGATATCAGAGATAGGCTTACAGACTTTTTAGAAAAGGAAAATATGTTGTAAACATTGGTAATTTGAAATAAATACAATATTGTTTAAATTTATATTTAGTCTCTTTCTATACAGCAATAAGGTGACTTATGGAAAGAATCGAAGGATTGAAATGGCTAGGGACTGCATTTATCTTAAGTGGAATATTAATGACTAATTTGAATATATATCCATTGAACATTTTCTTGCACGGAGCTGGAGTTGTATTTTGGTCAATTGCAGGTTACATCACTCAAGATAAACCAGTTTTAGCTAATTTTGGATTACAGATTCCACTTTTTGCTATAGGATTCTCAAAAGTTTTGTTCGGCTTTTAGATAATTTATAATTCTCTAGGTAACAGTAATTCTTCTAAATTCCAATTTTTAGGCTCTTTCCATGATATAGAATTGTCTTTTATTGTAAGTAATGCAGTTGCAGCAGTAGGCATTCGATGCCATTCTCCACACAAATGTTCAAGAAAATCGGCACAGCCAGGATTATGGCCAAGTATCATAATTGTTTCATAGTTTAATTTATCTGGAATATTTTTCATAATCTTCTTTGGTTTACTATGGTAAAATTTCCGAGAGTATTCTACATCGACGTCCTTTATGTATTTATTCATTTTTGCCCAAGTTTCTTTAGTTCGGGCTGAATCGCTAGAGAATAATTTATCAGGAATCCATTCTAATCTTATTAATTCTTTAGCAATTTTTACAGATGCTTTTCTTCCTCTTTTTTTCAAAGGCCTCTCATGATCGGATAAATCAGGATATTTCCATGAGCTTTTGGCGTGTCTCATTAGGATTAGCCTTCTTACCATAAATTCAAATGGAAAACGGGGAACAAAACAGTGACGGAACTAATATATAGAATATATATAATATATACTATAACTAGATAAACTATATAGAAACTATGAAAAAGTTATTATTATGAAAATGGATACAACCAATAATAAAAATATTAGTAAGATCGTCGCTGTAGCGGCAGTGTTTATGTTTACATTTGCAGGCTGTCTCGGAGGAAGTGATGATTCCGAAACACCTCAATTGATTCAAACAGGATCTAGTACCGTTCTACCTTTAGCGGTAGCATGGGCAGAAGAATACGATGGTGCTGAAATCACAGTTTCTGGAGGAGGTTCAAGTCATGGACTTAATGCACTTTTATCTGGTGAGGCAGATTTAGGAGATGCTAGTAGATTACTCAAAGGAAAGGATTATGCTAAGTTTGACTCATGTGATGCAGAAGCAGTTAACGAAGATGGTTCAGCTAGTGAAAGCTGTAACGGAGTTATGCCTAAAAAATGGGTTGTAGCCTTCGATGTTTTAGCAGTTATTACACATCCTGACAATGATTGGGCTACGAACTTAAACTATACACAATTATATGCAATATTTACTGACGACAATCCAGCAGTTAACTGGAACGATGTACCAGGACTTGAAGACGCACCTAGTGAAAAAATAGAAATTTATGCGCCTGATGAAGCTAGTGGGACTTTTGATTATTTCTTCGAAGAAATAATTCCAAACTGGGGCAAAGATGATCAGCAGGCAGGAACGCGACTTGAGTCCGGAGACGGAGTTTACAATCCAAGCGCAGATGATAACGTCGTACTAGAAGCGATTAAGAATAGCAAGTATGCAATTGGATATTTTGGTTTTGCATATTACATTGAAAATCAAGAGTCTATTTCTTCAGTTAATGTTTGGAATGATTATGAATCTTCTGAGGAAAAATACGTGACACCTTCTTTTGAAACTGTAGCAGACTATCCAATGGCACGTCCAATTTTTGTTTATACAGATGACCTCGGTTCGAAGAAAAGTACCGTTGCAAAATATTTGCAATACGTTTTCTCTGATGAAGGACAAAAAATAGTTCCAGAAGTAGGTTATGTTCCAGTTAAAGATGTAGATCCGGACTTAGATTCTAGACAAATTAGTGAGGCAGCCAATTACAGTTCATAATGAAAAAGCACAAAATCTATAGCACAGTGGTCCTTAGGGAGGATAACTTTGAGGAGCATGATTCCTGACCGATGTCAGTCGCCGAATCACTATCTTCAAAATCCCGCCCCTATGAATCAGCTATAGTTTCATCGCTTTTTCTTTGTGCAACAATAGCACTAGTTGTAAGTATTACCATACTTTACACTCTGTTAAATGGTACGATTGACTTCTTTACGTCACCAAGTCCAAGCGAGGATGGAGAGCCTGCAGAAACTAGCCTTTCTGAATTTTTGTTTGGCTCCGAATGGATACCAAATGGTCGTTTTCCAAAATTTGGAACTTTACCCTTACTTGCAGGAACGGCTCTAATTGCTGGAGGTTCCTTACTAATTGCAATACCTTTTGGCGTATCAGGGGCGCTTTTTCTGTCTGAATTTTCTTCTAAGAAATTTAGAACCTTTGTTAAACCAACAATTGAAATATTAGCAGGCATTCCATCTATAGTTTACGGATATTTTGCGTTAATAACAATTAGTCCGTTTATACAAGATACGTTTGATGCAACATATTTCAATGCTGCAAGTGCAATATTGGTAGTTTCAGTGATGGTTTTACCCATTATTCTGACAATATCAGACGACGCCATTAATTCAGTTTCTAATGATCTAAGAGAAGCAAGTCTAGCGTTAGGAGCTACTAAGTGGGAAACTAGTACCAAGGTAGTATTGCCGGCAGCATCGTCAGGAATCTTAGCTTCAGTTCTTCTTGCAATGGGGCGAGCAATCGGTGAAACTATGGCGGTAACAATGGCTGCAGGTCAAGTTGCAAACTTGGGCCTTGACCCTTTTGAGCAAACACAGACTATGACTTCATATATTGCAATGGTAGCTACGGGAGATATTCCTCCTGGTGTAGCCGTAGATGCAGGCTATGCAGTTGGTTTTTACTTATTTGTTCTTACTTATTTAGTTAATCTAGCAGCTTGGTCTGTGGTTAGTAGATCATTAAAAAATCAGCCTATTTGGGGTAAAAAAACAGTTTCTAGATTTTATACATTTACGTTCGGAAAGATAAGTAAGTTATTTACAAATTCTAAACTAACCTTAGACTATAGATATAAAGTTGAAAAATTTGGTAAGGGATTATTGTTTTTGAGTTTATTCTACAGTTTGAGTATGCTTGTAATTCTTTTGAATACTGTAATTTCAAGAGGAATTGAACACGTTGATTACGATTTTATTACTTCAATTCCAAGTCGTTTTGAGTACAAAGCAGGGATTTATCCTGCTTTAATTGGTTCAGTATATTTGATGTTATTAACTATGCTTTTTGTTATGCCTGCAGGTGTTGGAGGTGCCATTTATCTTGTAGAATTTGCAAAAGACACATGGCATACTAGGCTTCTTAGACGTGTTATTCAAAATTTAGCAGGAGTTCCTTCAATTATATTTGGATTAGTTGGTCTTTATGTGTTTTCTAGGACCTTGGGTTTTGGCTCGAGTCTTCTGACTGGAAGCTTAACTTTGGCCATTATGACTTTACCAATGGTGGTAGTTACAACAGAGGAGGCATTACAAGCAGTGCCCAAAGGCTTTCGTGAGGCTTCTCTCGCAGTAGGGGCAACTAAATGGCAAACAGTTAGATACCACGTAGTACCTAATTCGATTGCAGGAATAACTACGGGCGGTATTTTATCTTTAGCAAGAGCGATTGGAGAAACTGCACCTATTCTTTTCGTTGCAGGCATATTTTCCAAGACTACACCAGATGGAGTTTTGGACGGTTTTTTAGCACTTCCAATGATGATATTTTATTGGACAAAGCAGCCTAGTGCTGAATTTAAAGAATTAGCGGCAGCTACAATAATTGTACTTCTAGCATTACTTCTAGTTCTTAACTTAATAGCAGTAGGCATAAGGATAAATGCTGAAAAGAAGAGGGTATGGTAATGGAAGACGTAGCAATCAGTATTGAAAAAGTGTCAGTTAGTTACGGCACTAATGAGGCAGTTAAGCAAGTTTCAATGAATATTCCGATTAAAAAAGTGACGGCATTTATCGGTCCAAGTGGATGTGGAAAAACTACTCTATTGAGAACCTTAAATAGGATGAACGATGAAATTGAAGGCTGTAAAGTAGAAGGCCGTTTAATGATGTCAGATACAGATTTATTGTCAACCGAAGTAGACCCTGTTGCGCTTCGTAAAAAAGTAGGTATGGTTTTTCAAAAACCGAATCCATTTCCTACTTCTATTTTTGAGAACGTCGCGTTTGGACCTAAAATTCACGGTATGGATTCTGACAAGTTAGATGATCTTGTTGAAAGGTGTCTGAAAGATGCAGCACTTTGGGAGGAAGTACACGATAGATTAGACGACTCGGCAATGTCTCTATCAGGAGGTCAACAGCAGAGGTTATGCATAGCTAGGGCATTATCAGTTGAACCAGAGATTATTTTGATGGATGAGCCTACCTCGGCTTTAGATCCTATTGCAACAACTAAAATAGAGCAATTAATCAGTGAGCTCAAGAGCAAGTATACCGTAATAATCGTTACACACAATATGCAGCAAGCTGCTCGTATTAGCGATTATACTGGGTTTATGTATATAGGCGAATTAGTAGAATTTGGTGAAACAGCCCAAATTTTCGAAAAGCCCAACGAAGAATTAACTGAGAATTATTTAACCGGGAGATTTGGATGAGTAAAGACATATATCACGAAGAAATAGATAAACTAAAAAATCAAGTAGAAGAAATGGGGAATTTGGCAGCCATAATGCTTCAAGATTCAGTTCAATCATTAAAGTTTCTTGATAAAGAGAATGCAAATGAAATTATTGAGTATAAAACAAAATTATCTAATTTTGATTCAAACATTGAAGAAGAAAGTTTACGATTAATCGCTTTGCATCAACCTGTCGCTTCAGACATGCGAACACTAGGGGCAATTTTGAAAATAATTACTTATTTGAACAGAATAGGAAGATATGGTAAAGATATTGCGGTAATTACTATTGAAATTGGAGATAGTCCGCATTCATCGGAACTAGTAGACATACCATTAATGGCCACAAAAGTCAATAAAATGCTTAAAGATGCACTACACACCTTGAAAACAGGCGATATTTCTATTATAGAGAGTATGAGTGAACGCGATACTGAGATAGATGAAATGAGGTGGGACATTTTCCGAGAATGTTTAGAATTTATGATTGAAGGAAAAGAAAATATCGAAAAAGGAGCTTATTACATGATGGTAGTAAGATATCTAGAGAGATGTGCCGATCATGTATGCAAAGTTTGTGAGAAAGTTCACTACATGTATACTGGTGAGCGAGTAGAGTATAAGTGAATTCAAAGAGCTATACTGAAAGTAGAAAAGTACAAAAAACGGGAGGTTCAACTCTCATAGTATCTCTACCAAAGAAGTGGACTGAAGATACTGGACTTAAGGCAGGTTCGCAGATTAAATTGATGAATCAACCAGATGGTTCGTTAGTTATCAATCCTTCACTTGATGTTTCAGAAAATATTAAGGACGTAAAAGTTTTAGAGAGCAGTCAAGAGAAATCTAGCCATCTTTTCAGAAGTTTAATTGGCATTTATTTAACAGGCAGTACTGAAATTAAGGTAATTGGAAAGCCTAGACTAACAGTTACTCAACGAAAAGAAATTCGAAAGTTTTCATCATATGTTATAGGATTTGAGATTGTTGAAGAGGAGGGTAATGAAGTTTTACTAAGTGATGTTTCCAACCCAGGTGCTTTGTCATTTAGACGTGCTGTTAAACGTCAATTCAAAATAGTTAGAGCCATGTATCTGGACGCTATTAAAGTCATAAAAGGTTCAGACGACTTATCACTAGATATTATAGATAGAGATAAAGAAGTAGATAAGCTAAATTGGTTCGTTGAAAGACAATTCAATATGATGTTGGACAATATGATACTTGCCCAAAAATTATCCATTTCCCCCTCGGAGGCGGTTTTTTACTCTCACGTTTCTCGCTTCCTGGAGAGGATAGCAGACCATTCTTGTAGACTTGCAGACATAGGATATGAAGCAGGCCGTGCATCCACTAGTCATGTAGTTGAATTTGCAGAAAAGGCTTTAGAAATACTTGATACAGCCATGAGTAGTTTTCTAAATAAAAAATCAGATAAATCTACCATAACTATAGATAATGGAAAAAGTATCTTATCTAAAGCTAGAAAATATTTTGAAGATAAATACAAAAAGGATGTAGAGAATCCTAGAGAATTTTCTATCGCTATGGATGTAATTATTCGTACTTTAGCTTATTCAACCGATATTTGTGAAACAGCTATTAATTTGTCTTATAAAGAGGTCAAAGAATAATTATAATCTGAACAAACAGTTATTATCATCGTTCTTTAGTAAATTTATATGAGATTAGACGTTCCACTCTTTACTCAAACCTCAGATTTTAGTTGCGGTTCAGCTTGTGTCGGAATGGTTCTCAAGTATTTTAATTTTGTAAGTGAACTTAATAGAGATTTAGAATATGAATTGTGGAGAGAAACTAACGCAGTTGAGATGAAAGGGGCTGGAAGATACGGCGTCTGCGCACCATTATCTGTCAGAGGTCTCTATCCTCATATCATCACAGATAATCCAGGTCTCGGCTTAATAGAAAGAGCTAAAACTTATATCAAAAGCAATGGTGGAAGTGAGCACTACCTAGAATTTTTCCACGATATGCAAAAAAGAGCATGTGCTCTAAATGGTACAACACAAGAAGTACGAAAACCTGAACTAAAGGACATTAGAGACGCTCTTAATGCAGATCGAGTTATGATGGCGCTTGTTTCGACGATTATATTCGAAGAAGAGGATGAAGATATTCCACATTGGATTGTCATAACAGGAGAGGATAATGGAATTCTCACAGTCAACAATCCAATTGATGAAGA
>Ga0208390_1000322_pt1 | contig 16765 bp, 16 predicted proteins | sample Knorr_S7_td_Surf_FD_185594 | JGI IMG/M metagenome (GOLD analysis project Ga0208390, IMG submission 185594) | Marine microbial communities from Southern Atlantic Ocean transect - Knorr_S7_td_SurfaceA_ad_6m_LV_A (SPAdes) (version 2) | ecosystem: Environmental > Aquatic > Marine > Oceanic | place...
AAGTAGATGAATTCTGAATCAATTTGCCCATTTTTTAATTCAATATAAAATTCAGCGTCACCTCTTTCTACTTCCCCTTCTCTTTGGTGAATAGTAAGAAATCCCTCGTGGGTCACAAAATTTCCGTCTGACAAAAAATTATCGATTGTTACAGAATCTTCATCTGTATCTCTTAGCTCATCTAGAAACTCATCAAGAACTTCTGCAGGCATTTCTTTCAGCATTTCACCTGTTAATTCATCTGGTATGTCTGGGTAACTGTTAAGTAAGGAAGCTACAAAAAGTAACTGGATTAATTTCTTCATATTTTCACCTTGTTATAAATTCTACTACTACCATATATGTTGGGTAATGCATTAAAATCAATGGGCATTTAGACTAGCATAAAATGGCATATTTAGACAAAAAAATCTTATTAATTATTAGCTTCATAATCACTCTTTCAGCATGGTCTGATATTTCAAAATTAAAAATTGTTGACGGATTCATGATCGAAGAATTTGTGACTGAGATTGATGACGCAAGGCAGATGGTTGAGGGTGAAAACTTCATATTTGTAGGTACCAAAAGTGCTGGCACCGTTTATTCAATCGATAAAAATAATTCCAATAAAGTTTCTGTGATTCTCACAGACTTAGACATGCCTACTGGAGTAGCGCTGAAAGATGGTAATTTATACATAGCTGAAACCGATAAAATTCATGTAGTAAAAAATATTGAGAATAAACTTAGCATGAAACAACAAATAACCTCTGAAATTTTCTTTTCAGATCTTCCAAGAAAAGAAATGTGGAATCCTGTCAAAAAATCATGGCACGGGTGGAAGTGGATTGATTTTGGTCCTGATGGCGCACTTTACATCTCAGAAGGTGTTCCATGCAATGTTTGTGATGAAGATGACCCAAGGTACGGAACAATTTTGAAGTTAGATAATGATAAATTAACCATATACGCAGATGGCGTTCGCAATAGCGTTGGGTTTGATTGGCATCCTGAAACAAAAGAAATGTATTTTACTGATAATGGGAGAGATTGGATGGGAGATGATATACCACCTTGTGAACTTAACAGGGTGGTAAATGCTGGTGATCACTTTGGCTTTCCATTTATCCATGGCAAAAATATACCTGATACTGGATATGAAGCACCGAAAGATTTTGTATTTTCACAACCTGTTTGGGAATTCCAAGCACATACTGCCCCATTAGGAATCAAATTCTATGATGGTGAAAGTTTTCCTGAATATTACAAAAATGGCGCATTTGTCGCCCAGCATGGGTCCTGGAATCGCTCTGAGAAAGTAGGTTATCGGCTACTATTCATGAAAATGGAAGAAGGAGATGTAGTATCAGCAGATGTTTTTATAGATGGATGGATGTCGAATGAAACATCCTGGGGTAGACCAGTGACACCATTAATATTAAAAGATGGCAGCATGCTTATATCTGACGATCAAGCTGACTCAATTATTCGAGTAACCTATAAAGGTTAATCAATTAGATCAATTATAATTTCATCACTGCCTGCTGGCAGAGAAACTAAAGTACCATCTTCCGAGACAATATAATCAGTAAAAATTTCATCAACGCCTCTTAAGAACATCTGTTCACTAATGAAGTTTATAGGCGCCGGGATCAAATGATAAAAGACAAGCAAATCTACTTCTGCTCTTTTTGCTATATCAGCTACTTCAAGAGTATTGGCATGGTAATCTTGAATATCAAGTAAAACTTTAGAAAGAATATTATTGCCAGTCTCTTTAGAAATTCTTTCCATTTCTTGTATAAGGGGTTTGGCCAAAGCGTCATGGAAAAGTACATCGACTCCTTTTGAGTATTCAGTCATAACTTCCAATGAAATTGTGTCACCACTAACGACTAATGATCTATCTTTATATTCAATTTTGAAAGCATATGAAGGATCAACTGGAAAGTGATCAACTTTAAAAGCAGTTATTCTCGTGTCTTCATTCTGGAAGATTATCTTAACATCACCGTCAAACTCAACAACATCATAACCATATGCCTCAATAGGCAATATTGCACCATGGTGCTCACTTCTATAAATGGAATCTAATTTAAAAGCCTGCGCAAATCCTTGAGCTGTTGATGCTGTTCCAATTGGCCCAAGCACAGGAAGTGGATTTTTTCTGCCTCCCAACCAAGATTGAAATTGAACTTCATGCAAATCACTAATGTGATCAGAGTGTAAATGGCTGAGAATAACAGCTTCTAAATCAGAATAATCCACTCGCCATCTTTGAAGATTGTCAGCACTACCCCTACCAGCATCTATAATAAATTTTGAACTGCCAGCTTGCACAAGTAGACACGTCTCTGCACGATTAGGACTTGGTAATGGAGCCCTTGAACCGCAAACTGCAACAGATAATGCATCATTCATAAAAATCTCATCTGCTTGAAATAGTTCTCTCACTGTGTTTTCAAACAACCGATTTTGTACGGAATGGTTTTGAAGAAGAAAATAACCAGAAACTAAAGAAACAAGAAGTAAAATTAATATGTACTTAAAAACTTTCATTCAGATAGACCTTAGAGAGATATTATAATATTTCAATATTAAGCTGACCTTCTACCGCTGCTTCTCTGTGCACACTAGTTTTTTGATATGCAGGATCATTTATCATCTTAAGAAATGCTCCACGATCAGGGTACTCTGCAATTGCAACAAGATCCCATAACTCATCAACTTCACCAATGTTAAGTCTTGAAACAGGACCGATGAAGACCACCTTAGCTCCAACTTTTTTTAAATGCTCTTGCGTCTCGCCACCATAAAGTTTATAAGCTTCAAGACCAGTTAGTTTTGTTTCTCGACCATCATTATATTCAGCGTATTTTTTTAGCTTTATAAGATTAAGTAATTTGATTGGTCCTTTTTCAAGATTATCGGCAAAGCCTTTTAATTGCTCATCATTTGGAAAGACTTTGTTTTCGAATTTCATTTATCTTCTTGCATTAATTTTGCTAATTCTAATCTAGCTATACTTCTTCTGTGAACCTCATCAGGTCCATCTGCAAGTCTCAGAGTCCTCATGTGCGCGTACATACTAGCAAGCGGAAAATCTTGGCTTACACCAGCACCACCATGCATTTGAATAGCTCTGTCAATAACATTACATGCCATTATTGGTGCAGCGACTTTTATTTGCGCTATTTCACTTGCAGCAACTTTATTACCATATTTATCCATTTTCCAAGCTGCATCTAAAGTTAATAATCTGGCCTGATTAATTTCCATTCTTGAATCAGCTATCACGTCGAAGTTTCCTCCTAATCGAGCTAATTCTCGACCAAAAGCTTTTCTCTCCATAGAACGTTTACACATTAATTCAAAAGCAACTTCAGCAGCTCCGATAGATCTCATACAATGATGTATTCTTCCAGGACCTAGTCTTCCTTGCGCAATTTCAAAACCCCTACCCTCACCTAAAATTACATTTTCATAGGGAACTTTTACATTGGTGAATTTCATATGAGCGTGTCCATGAGGTGCATCGTCATATCCGAAAACGTGCATCATTCTTTTTACCTCTACCCCGGGTGTGTCCATGGGAATTAGTATCATTGAATGTCTTTGATGTCTTTCATTTTCCGGATTTGTCACACACATAAAAATAATGATCTTGCAACGTGGATCTCCTGCTCCTGATGTCCACCATTTTTCACCATTGATAACCCATTGCCCATCAACCAACTCAGCCGTAGCTTCCATATTGGTTGCATCAGATGATGCAACTTGAGGTTCTGTCATACCAAAGGCCGAACGTATTTCACCATTCAATAAAGGCTTTAACCATTGATCTTGTTGTTCTTTAGAACCATAACGAACGAGCACCTCCATATTACCAGTATCAGGTGCACTACAATTCATAGCTTCCGAAGCAAAATGTGTTCTGCCCATGGCTTCAGCTAGATGAGCATACTCATAATTTGATAGACCAGCACCATAATCACTGTCAGGTAGAAACAAATTCCACAACCCTTTATCACGTGCTTCTTTCTTTAAATCTTCAATTTCTGGATGAGGGTCCCATCTTTTATCAGCTGGAATTTCTTGTTTAAGAATTTCCAGTTCCACTGGCATTACAATTTCTTCTATAAAGCTTTGGACTTTCGGTAAATAAAAATCAATTTTCTCTGTACTCTCAAATTTCATAATAAAGGCTTCTAAAATACTATAAGTATTATTTATAATAGTGTTTTATAATTATAAGCCATTTATGAAATTAAATAATCTTGATTTAAATCTTCTGGTAGTTTTCAACGCAATATATACAGAGGGAAGCTTGACTAAAGCAGGTGAGATTGTAGGCATAACTCAACCTGCAGTAAGTAGCGCTTTATCGAAGTTGAGAGACTATTTTGATGATCAATTATTCATAAGAGTTGGTCAGGGTGTACAGCCTACAGCCAAAACAGAAAATATCATCATTCATGTTCGAGAGGCACTTTCAATTTTACAAAAAAGCTTAGAAGCTCCAGATGCTTTTGATCCTGCAGAATCAAGTAGAACATTCAAACTTTCATTGAATGATATTAGTGAAGGCAGAGTCTTGCCAATTCTTATGGATAAAGTTCATAAGCAAGCTCCAAAAGTAAGTTTGAGCAGTTACTATACTCGAAGGGACGATCTGCAACATGCATTAGCTGCAAATGAAATTTGCTTTGCAGTTGATCCATTTCCTCCCTCTTATTCAGAAATCAAAAAGGAATTAATTTTTGAAGATGAATTCGTTTGTGGTTTTCGAAAAGACCACGAGCTTGCCAAAGAAAAAAATTTATCAATCGAACAATATCTTGATTTAGATCACATACATATATCGGGAAGAAAAAGAGGAGGCGCGTTAGTTGATAATGCTCTAGCTAAACTCCAATTAGATAGAAAAATAATTCTTAGAGCCCAGCATTATCTGATCACACCTGAAGTTCTAAATAGTTCTGATATGGTTTTAACTTGCACGAAATCATTCGCCAATAAACATGATCTTGCATACAAAACTTTACCTTTTGAAGTAGCACCATCTCAGTTTTTCTTGGCATGGCACCAGTCAAATGATACAGATCCAGGTTGCATGTGGCTGAGAGAATTAATAAAAGATTCCTTTGATGAAGCTAAGTCTAGATGGCATTAAAAGAGTCATTCTAAAAACTTTCAATAAAAGTTAAAATACTCAGACAAAATGAGTACAGAAACCTATTTTAAAGACTTACAGAAACTAAAATATCGAGATGAGACAAGTCTTGTATCTGATCTAATACAAAATCATGATTGGATCAACGAAAAAATAATATCTCAAAATGCTGAAGAAATAGTAAAAAATTGTCGGCAAGATAAAAATAAAACAAGATTAGATAATTTTTTCCTTGAATATGGTTTAAGCAATCAAGAGGGCATTGCTTTGATGTGTTTGGCAGAGTCACTACTTCGAATCCCTGATAACGAAACTTGTGATGAGATCATTGAAGAAAAAATTGGTGGGAAAAAATGGCTAGCTCATTTCAATAGCTCTCCATCTTTATTTGTTAATGCTACCACTTTTGGTTTATTTCTTGCTGAGCAAGTAGTTGAGCTAGACAAAAAAATAAGCGCTAATCCAATAAGCTGGTTCCAAGGCCTAACATCGAGACTAGGTGATCCAATTTTAAGAGAAGCTATAAAAAAAGGTATGGAAATCTTAAGTGAAGAATTCGTATCGGGTATAGACATTGACGACGCATTAAATAAATTTGATCATCCAAGAATTCCCTGCTCATTTGACATGCTCGGTGAGGCTGCAAGAACACAATCAGATGTAGATTTCTTTTTTAATGCTTATGAAGAAGCCATTAGAAAAGTGGGTGAGAAAAATGCATTGCTTTCAAAATCGTTTCATGAAATTTCCATAAAACTTTCAGCCATTCATCCGCGATATGAAGCTACGAAAAAAGAAAGAGTGATGGATGAACTATTAGAAAGAGTATATCAACTATGTGTTCAGTCTGCTGCCCATGACATTGCTTTGACTATTGATGCTGAGGAACAGGACCGTTTGGAATTGAGTCTTCATTTAATTGAAAATCTTGCAAACAGAAAAGATCTAAAAGATTGGGGTGGTTTAGGCCTAGCTATTCAGGCTTATGGTAAGAGAGCTCCGATAGTTGTTAAATTTGCAGATAAACTTGGTGCAAATAGAAATGGCATGATGATGAGATTAGTTAAAGGAGCTTATTGGGATCAAGAGGTGAAAATCCATCAAGTAAAAGGTGCTGCAGATCTGCCAGTTTTTACTTCTAAATCTTTCACAGATTTAAATTATTTATCAACGGCAAAAATAATTTCTGAAACAAAGAATTTACGGCCATATTTTGCTACACACAATGCACATACCATTGCAGGGATTATGCATCTATATGAGGGCAGAGAAGATCAATTTGAATTTCAAAGAATTTATGGAATGGGTGACCTTACTTATAGAAATGCTAAAAAGATTTATTCAGATTTTCCGTTGACAAGAGTTTATGCACCAGTAGGGTCCAAAAAAGAGCTGCTACCTTATCTCGTGCGAAGGCTTTTAGAGAACGGGGCTAATAGTTCTTTTGTTAATAAATATCTCTCAAAAGATATTCCAATAAGGGAAGTTGTTAAAAATCCAATAGAAATAGCTACTAAAAATCTTTCCGGAAAAAAATTCTTAAAGCAGGTTCCAAGACCTAAAAAAATATTCTCGGACAGAGAAAATTCGCAAGGTTTTGACTTTGGAGACCTTTTGGAAATAGAAAACTTGTCAACAAATCTAGAAGATTTTGAAAATGATGATTTTTATGCTTGTTCATTACTTAACGGCGAAGAAATAATTGACAGATATGAAGATAAATTTTCCCCCAGTGATCAATTAAAAAAAATTGGAAGAGTTTCATACCTGTCCAAGGACAACTTGAGCAAAATTAAACTTAATAATAACAATGAATGGAAGAACTCTACTGCTGAACATCGAATAGAGATTTTAAAAAAAGCAGCTCAATTGCTGGAAAAAAACTCGAATCTATTTTATGCATTATTAGTTAATGAAGCAGGCAAAAGTTTGAAAGATTGTGATGCCGAAATAAGAGAATCGATAGATTTTATTAATTATTATTGTTCACAAGCATCTAAAATTTTTGAAGCAAAAGAATTGGAAAGCCCTTCTGGTGAAAGGAACTTTTTATCGGTAGCTCCTAAAGGTAATTTTCTGTGTATAAGCCCTTGGAATTTCCCTATGGCGATATTTATCGGACAAATTGTGGCAGCATTAGTTACTGGTAATAAAGTTTTAGCAAAACCTGCAGAGGACACTTCTTTAATCGCATTTCAGATAGTAAAAATTTTTCATGAGGCTGGTGTGCCTGAATCAGTTCTGCACTTAATTATTGGTGGAAAAGATATTGGGAATGAATTAACAAAGTTTAATGAGTTAAATGGTGTGGCATTCACCGGATCAACTGCAGCTGCCAAATCCATAAACCTTAACCTGGCAAAATCAGAAGGACCAATTAAAACTCTTATTGCAGAGACTGGTGGGCAAAATGCCATGTTTGTAGATTCATCATCACTCAAAGAGCAAGTAATAGACGATGTCATAAAATCAGCTTTCTACAGTTCAGGGCAAAGATGTAGTGCATTAAGGGTTGTTTTTATTCAAGAAGATATTGCCCAAGAATACTGGGAGTATTTGAACGAAGCTATGCAAGAAATCAAAGTTGGAGACCCACAAAAACCAAGCACAGATATTGGGCCAATTATTAATAAAACTTCAATATCCAAATTACAAGATCACGTTGCGAAATTAAAAAAGGCAGGCAAAGAGTTTATTGAAACTAAAGGAGATTTTAATAAGGAAACATTTTTTATGAATCCAATAGCTTTCAAAATTGATTCCATTAAGGAAATTGATGGCGAAAAATTTGGACCAATCCTTCATTTCATAAGTTATAAATCCTCAGAACTTGATGGTTTAATTGATGAAGTCAATGCAACAGGTTTTGGATTAACCATGGGTGTGCATTCAAGAGTTCTTGATAAAGCTAAACAAATTTTTGATAAAGCAAATGTTGGTAACTTTTATCTCAACAGAGATATAGTTGGTGCAGTTGTTGGTGTTCAGCCTTTTGGCGGACAAGGTTTAAGTGGAACTGGCCCAAAAGCTGGAGGACCAAATTATCTGCATAGTTTTATTACCGAAAAGACTTTCACTGACAATGTTATGGCAACAGGTGGTAATATAGATCTATTAACTAAAAATAATGAGTGATGATTAACAAATTTTTTTTACTGTTCACTGCATTAATGTATGGCTGGTTAGGTGGTTGGGCACTGTTTGATCCAGCTTCATATGTTGATGACGTTGGTTTGAGCATAACTTCAAATCTTGGTTCAGCTGAAATTAGATCAGTATATGGCGGTATAAATTTTTTAGTTGGTCTTTTTGCACTTTATGCTCTATTCAAACCTCAGCATGAAGAAATATTCTTTAAGATATTGCTCTTTTTAATTACTGGCATCCTATTGGGAAGGATCATAACTCTAATTTATGGTGAGTTTACATCTGCATTTTTAATTGGCTTTACTGCTTTTGAAGTTATTTATTTCATATTTTTATACGTAACATTAAAAAATATGAAAAGGAAAATTTTCTAATGCCAGATGGGATAATTTACGGTCTTATAGATAATGGTGTTTTAGCTTTTGCTACTGTTCTAGGAATAGATATAGATAAGTATTTCAAGGGCTCTGGGGTCAATGGAGCCTTATATGGTGCTTTGATTGGAAACTCTCTGTCAGACTTTCTTGGTGCAATAGTTGATTTTCCTATAATGCTTGCCCTAAACATCACCTTTGGATGTTTACTAGTTATTCCTATAGTTTGGTTTATCCTTCTGTTTAAGAAGCAGTAGAGTGAATTGATACTAACAAGGGTCTTAGATGGTCTAATTCATACCCTGCATCAGTTGCGATTCTAATGGTTTCATCAACGTTTTCTTTAAATACATTTGCACAAGCCCATAGGTTTATACATCTTGTTCCAGTTCTACAATAAGCTAAAGTTTTATGTTTTTTGTCTAGAATTTTTTTTGTTTCAAGAATTAATTCTGATTGTAAGTCGCCGGGTATCATGGGCAAATTTATAAATGCTATACCGATTAACTCACAACGCTTTTGAATAAGTTCAAAATCGACTTGATTTTCTTCTTCTCCATTTGGTCTGTTGCAGACTATTAGGTCGAAACCTTCATTTTTAAAATAATCTAAATCCTCTTCACTAATTTGTGATGAGACATAATAATTATCGGAAACTTTTATCATTCTGCCCTTTTTCTTTTGGAGTTTTATAACTTTTTGCTTGAATATTGCTTTTAGTTTTAAAGCTAAAAATATTGCTCAAAATTCTCGACCTTTTTTTACTAGTAAAGTTGATTCTTGACTTAAAACTTTCATAGGATTTTGCTCTTACTGGCCCATACCCTTTGACCTCTTTTGAAGCATCAATTAATTCCGATAATTTTTTACTCTTAGCGCCAGTTATAAGGTTATTTATTTCCATAAGTTTATTTCTAAAAATTTCTTTGTGCTCTTTATCTTGTCTTCTATCTTGCGTAAAACTAAGTGGGTCAATAAAAGTACCTCTTAAAAACTTCATAGACTTAAGTAATTTAAAAATTGGCATAGCAATATACCCGGGGATAGCAATCTTAATTGGTCTTTGTGTTCTTTTATCTTTCAGAAAGGAAATTATTGGTGGGGATAAATAAAACTTAAGATTTTTCCAAGAATTAAAAGTGTTGTCTAAAATTTTTGAGGTACTTTCAAGGTGCATTCTAGCAACTTCATATTCATCTTTGATTGCATACACTCTATAGAGCTCCTTGATTGCATCTTTTGTTATGTTTTCTGTATCGGCTTCCTCCGATAGTATCAGATCAATAAGATTTTTATCTTTCTTAAAACTCCCAACCACTTTATGGTCATAATTTTTTATGCGGTCCAACCTATCTTCAAAAAGTTCGACTGAATTTAACTCCTTTACTTCATTTTCAGATAAGAATGAAAAAATTTCATGACTTGGATTAATTGTATACAGTCTTCCTAAGTTAAAGTTATATAGATTTCTTTCTACGCCTATACCATTCAGCTCTATGGCTTTAAAAATATTTTCAGCCTTTAAAGGAATTAAACCATTCTGATAAGCACTGCCTAGCATTAACATATTTGTTCCGATAGCATCGCCAGATAATTTTTCTGAAATACTAATTGCTGGAATATTTGAGATAATATTTTTTGTGGTGTTTTTAAGCATTTGAAAAACATCATTATTCTTAAAATCTATATCTCTTTGGGTTATGAAATCAGCTACCGGTATGGTGTTGCTGTTTAAGACTGTGATTGTTTTTTCTTTGGAAATTACCTCTTGGATTTCAGGCTTTGTGCCTACCACTCCATCACAGGCAAGCAAAACATTAGCGGAACCAGGTGAAATTTTTTGACTATAAGGCATATTATTTTTTTCAAATATTTTAATGTGTGACCAAACTGCTCCACCTTTCTGCGCTAGACCTGTCATATCCAGGACAGAAGAATCTTTACCCTCATAGTGTGCTGCATATGCCAGAATGGCAGATATAGTTAAAACCCCAGTACCGCCAATTCCAGTCAACATAATATTATTAATGTCCTGATTAGTTTTGTATTGTGGTTCTGGTAATTCTCCAAGATCTTTAAATTTAGTATTATTCTTGATCTCTGCATCCACAGTTACAAAAGATGGGCAGAACCCTTTTATGCAAGAGTAGTCTTTATTGCAGTTAGATTGATTAATTTTTCTTTTTCTTCCTAATTCGGTTTCTACAGGTTCTATAGAGACACAATTTGATTGAACAGAACAATCGCCACAACCTTCACAAACATCTTTATTTATGACTACTCTTTTTTTTGGGTCTTCCATTAAGCCCCTTTTTCTTCTTCTCCTCTTTTCCGCAGCACAAGTCTGATCGAAAATTAAGACACTCACTCCCTCATATTCGCTTAACTTTTCTTGTTCAGTAATGATTGTATCTCTGTGAAGGCTCTTAACTTCATTGTTCACTAGATGGTGATATCTTTTAGGGTCTTCAGACAAGATTGAAACTTTTTTTACACCTTCCGCTAGAACTTGCTTTACTATTCCTTCAACGTCCCAGTTACTCCCAATCTCTTGTCCACCTGTCATAGCGACCGCATCGTTGTAAAGAATTTTGTAGGTTATATTCACATTTGCATCAAGTGCTGCCCTTATTGCCAAAATGCCAGAATGCTTATACGTACCGTCACCAAGGTTTGCAAATACATGCTTTTCGTGGGAGAAAGGAGCTATTCCAATCCATGGGGTTCCCTCGCCTCCCATTTGAGTGAAAAATTCGGTGCTTTCAATTGAATCAACTGCCATATAATGACACCCTATTCCACCTAATGCCCTTTTGCCTTCAGGTACCTTTAAAGACGAATTATGAGGACATCCTGAACAAAAAAATGGTTTTCTAATTATTGGAGCTTCTAGATTATTTTGCTCCTCAGTTCTGCTCTTAAACCAATCAAGGCTCTTCAATAACTCTGAGTCGTTTGTTATTTTATGAAGTCTAGTTGAAATTGCTTCAACGATAGTTTGCAATGGTAAATCATTTTCTGGAGGCAATAACCAACTTCCATATTCATCTTGTTTTCCAATTACTGTTGGTCTTACACTTTCCTTCCAATTATATAATTGCCATTTCACTTGATGCTCTATAAGTTCTCTTTTCTCCTCAACCACCAAAACGGTATCTAAACCTTCGCAAAACTCTCTAACTCCATGAGGTTCTAATGGCCATGGCATACCAACTTTATAAATACAAATACCAAGTTCTTTTGCTTTCTGCTCGTCAATATTTAACCATCTTAATGCCTCTCTGACATCGTTGTAGGATTTTCCCGCGGTTATTATTCCCATTTTAGAATTAGTGGTTTTCCACATTGAAATGTCTATATTGTTTACTCTTACAAACTCCTGAGCCGCAAAACCTTTTGCTCTTTGCAATCTATAATCTTGGTCTCTAGGTGTATCTGAATAAAGTATGTTTCTTGGAAGATCTTTATACTCTCCTAGGAAGCTCTCATCTGGAATTACTATTGGGAATTTTTCTAGCGCTGTATCATACCTTTTCCCTGAATCTGCAACATCAGAAACAATTTTAAAACCTGTCCAACAGCCACTATATCTGCTCATAGCAATTCCTAGGAGTCCAAATCTAATAATTTCATCAACACCTGAAGGATAAAGATAAGGCATAAAAGCACTCATAAAGTTATGATCAGACTGATGAGGTAAGGTTGACGACTTTGCAGCATGATCATCACCAGCGATGGCTAGCACACCTCCGTATTTTGATGAGCCTGCGGCATTGGCATGTTTAAAAACATCCATTGTTCTATCCATGCCTGGACCCTTTCCATACCAGATGCCAAATACGCCATCCTTTTTTCCTCTTTGTTTAAATTCACCCTGTTGTGCACCCCACACTGCAGTAGCACCCAGTTCTTCGTTTAAACCAGGTTGATGGAAGATACTTTTCTCATCTAAATATTTTTGAGCTTTACTTAGTTCTAGATCGTAACCACCTAGTGGTGAGCCTTTGTAACCAGAGATGAATCCTCCAGTGTTAAGATCATTTTGGGCATCGAGGTCTTTTTGTATTAAGGGAAGTCGAACAAGTGCTTGTATGCCAGTAAGGAAAATTTTACCTTCCCTTTTTTCATACTTATCGCTTAAAGAAATTTTCTTTTGCAACTTATACTCCTATGGATAACCATATTCTAGCCTTTTTTAATTATAAACTTTCTCCCTAAATTTTGCTGTTTTTCTCTTCGAGGTCTTGGCTTAAAATTTATTTATAAGTCGCCTTCTTTTCTGATTTCACTTCTTTGAACTGCGAACTTTTCACCATACCGTGCTTCAAGTTTTTGCTGATTCTCACTAATAACTTCAAAAGGATCAAGTTTTAGAGCAGCGCATGCTGTTACCCAGTACCACATAATATCGCCAAGTTCTCTTTTCATATGGAAAATATTATCTTCTGAGGGTGGTTTGCCCTGGAGAAACATCTTTTTAACGATTTCTACAAATTCTCCAGATTCACTTCCTAAGCCTAGAGCAGCTGTTAGCAACCTAGCAGACTCAATTGGTGATTTTTCGTCGATATTTTTTAAACTTTTCTTCAAGGCCTTTAAATCCAGGCTTGGCTCACTTGTAACTTTAGTAACAAAGTCACTGTAGGTTAAAAAGAATTCCTTTACTTCTTTACTCATTGTCAAAACTTTTCCATGTAAGGACGTAAATCAATTTCTTGCGTCCATACAGATTTTTCTTGTAAATGTAGATTGTAATATGTTTCAGCAATATGATCAGGATTTAGGATGCCATCCACCTCTTTTAGCTTATATGTATCGGGAAAATTTTCTTTAATCCATGGATGATCTATAGCTCCATCGATAATTGTATGAACAACATGAATTCCTTGAGGTCCCAGCTCTCTTGCAAGTGATTGAGCTAATGCCCTTAGACCAAATTTAGCAGATGAAAAAGCACTGAAGCCAGAACTACCTCTCACTGAAGCTGTCGCACCTGTAAAAATAATGGTACCTTTATTTTTCATATGCTTGGCTGCTTCCCTACCAACTAAAAAACCTGAAAGAGTTGCCATTTCCCAAACCTTTTTGAATACTCTGGCAGTTGTATCTTTGATTGGAAAAAAAACATTTGCGCCAATATTAAAAATTACACAATCAATCTGGCCGTGTTCACTGACTTTTGCAAATAAGTTTATTACTTGATCTTCATCCCGGGCATCTGTAGGAATGGCTGTCGCAGTGCCGCCACTGCTATTGATATTATTGCTAAGCTCCTCTAGAGCTGAAGCATTTCGCTCTCTTCTTGCAACAAAGACATGATGACCCTCTTTAGCAAATTTCCTAGCTAGGCTTGAACCTAAACCTGGTCCAGCACCAACAATTATTACTGATCCTTTTTTCACAATATTCTTCAATTTATAGTTTAATCTTAAGATAATATTAAATTACTTACACAAATATGGTTACCATTAAATTTATATTTGATATCGCTAGTCCCAACGGCTATCTCTGTCATAAAGTAATACCTGATTACGAGAAAAAATACTCAGTTAGATTTGATTATCAAATTTGTTTATTGGGAGGTATTCATAAATTATCAAATAACCAGCCACCAATGATTTCTAATGCAAATATTCCAAATAAATTTAATTATTTTGATGTAGAAATAAAACGTTTTGTTGAGTTTCATAAGTTGACAAAATTTTGCTTTAATCCGAATTTTCCAATCAATACGCTAACGATGCAGAGAGGAGCCTTAGTAGCTCAGGAAGATGGTTTCTTGATTGAATACATAAACTCAATTGCTGCAGGTATGTGGGAAGACAAAAAAAATATGGGAGATGCAGAAGTTCTTATTGATCATTTAAATCAATCTGGTCTCAATGGCGAAAAAATTATTGAAAAAACCTCAGACCCAGAAGTTAAACAAAAACTAATCAAAAATACCGAAGATGCTGTAAATGCTGGTGCATTTGGAGTTCCAACCTTCTTTCTCAACAACCAAATTTTTTGGGGTAAGGAAGCTTTGAGAGAAATGCCTGATTATTTCTAAACTAAGTTTATAATTTCTTTAGCAATCAATTCAGGTTGATTTTCTTGTGAAAAATGGCCAGCTTTAATCCATCTATGATTTAACCCTTTGGCTCCTGGAATTTTTTCGATGATATATTTATCTTGATCCCGAAAGGACATATCGTATTCACCAAAAATTGCTAAAGTCGGTTTAGTGAAGGTTTTTAATACTTCCCATGCCTCAATATTTTCTTTCACTTGGTCATGAGCATCTGTAATAGGTACAAGTAATGGAAATGCTCTAGCTCCTGCTTTATAAGTTTCATCAGGAAAAGGAGCATTGTAAGCAGCTACTTCCTCTTCGTCTAATTTTTTCATGCTTCCTTGATAGACAATTTTCCCAGAATTAAAGTCTTCAACTGTTTGGCTGTAATTCAACCATTGATTGAATCCCTCAGTTGCTCCAATTCCTACAGGTAATCCTGAATTAGAGACAATAAGTCCACTAAATTTTTCTGGCTGGGCAGTTAGTATTCTTAAGCCTATTAACCCTCCCCAATCTTGCGCAAATAAAATAATGTTATCTAATTGTAAATGATCAAATAATTGAGAAGTCCAATCAATGTGATTTGCATAAGTATATGCTTCTTTATCTTTATATTTATCAGATTTTCCAAACCCAATTAAATCCGGAGCTATAACTCTTTTTCCACCCTCAATAAGGTGTGGAATAATTTTTCGATATAAATAACACCATGACGGTTCTCCATGCAGTAAAAGCACTACATCTTTAGATGATGAATTTTCATCTAAATAGTGCATTCTTAATTTGTCTTCACCATGGCAAACCTCGAAATAATTTGGTTCAAAATCAAAGTCTTTTAAACCATCAAATCTCTCTTCAGGTGTTCTAAGTATTGTCATATATCTAGTCTAGTATATATGTTGATACCGTTGCTACTGTCGCTACATTTTTTGGCCATTAATTCAGCGATATCTTCTGCTGCAACATTTTTAAATTTCTTAAGAGGTCCAAAAAGAAATTGTCCAGAGAAATTTGTTATATCTTCGAAAAGCTTTACATCGTGTCCTTGCGGCTTATCTCTTTCACCGAGCAAGTGGCTCGGTTGAAATATATTTAATTTTTTAAAATTCAAACTTTTTAGTGTTTGCTCCATTAATCCTTTAGTTTTTAAGTAATAGTTAAAGGACTTACTATGTGCTCCCACCGCTGAAATGACTGATACATTTTCAATGCCATTTAATTTTGCTTTTTCTGCAATATTACAAACGTAGTCATAATCAACTTTATAAAATAATTTTTTTACAGAGTTTCGCATGACAATTAGGTCTAGTAATTCCACAGGAAAACCAAGACATATGAATAAGTGGTCTGCTTGCGGCAACTCAAAACTATTTTCATAATCCAAGATAAGCTGATCTACATTCTTAGGGAATTCATAACCTCTCCGAGCAAGCGCAGTTACCTCATGGTTCTCCGAAAGAATTTTAATTAGGTTTTTTCCAATCAAACCTGTTGAACCAGCTACAAGATACTTCATATATTTATATATATGAGAGAAACTGCTTTAATTCAATCAAATGCATAAGTTTAATCGAGAAGAAATATCTAGGATCATTGAAATGGCATGGGAGGACAGAACTCCTTTTGAAGCCATCAAACAAGAATTTGATTTAGATCAAGCTGGTGTTAAGAAACTAATGCAAAAAGAATTAAATTCAGGGTCCTTTTTAGTATGGAAGAAAAGAGTACGCGGCCGAAAAACAAAACATGCATCTTTAAGAAGCTTTAAGGTTGGTCGGCATCAGTCCTATGATAATAATAAGATCAAGTCTAAATAACTTGGATCTAACTTTTCTTCACAACGAGTAGTAAGATACCCATAACAATAACTTCGACCAAGATCTTATCAGTTGATAAAGCAGCACCATGAATAAGGTAAGCAATAATTCTTGATAGTGCGGCAAAACCCACTAAAGCTGCAGGCGCATATAACCAATATGTTTTTTTGGTATAAGCACCCAGTAATGTAAAAATACCAACGACTAAAAAGAA
>Ga0208390_1000323_pt1 | contig 16748 bp, 19 predicted proteins | sample Knorr_S7_td_Surf_FD_185594 | JGI IMG/M metagenome (GOLD analysis project Ga0208390, IMG submission 185594) | Marine microbial communities from Southern Atlantic Ocean transect - Knorr_S7_td_SurfaceA_ad_6m_LV_A (SPAdes) (version 2) | ecosystem: Environmental > Aquatic > Marine > Oceanic | place...
AAGAAATTTCTTCAGTGGTAAATCTACTTTAATTCAAAAAAAACTATCCACTAAGATGCAGATTGCTTCAAAAAATAAAGAATATGAAACTGCTGCTCAATATAGAGATAGAATTAGCGCATTAGCCAATATGACAAAATCAGACACTATTAACCCTCAATTTTTAGAAGAGGCTGATGTTTTTGCTATAAGCAAAATTAATAATAAATCATGTGTTCAAGTTTTTTTCTTTAGATCATGGAGAAATCTTGGAAATAAATCTTATTTCCCTGTTCATTTAAATGATGTTTCTGCAGAAGATATACTTCAATCTTTTATACCCCAGTTTTACCAAAATAAACCAATACCAAAATTAATTCTAACAAGCCACGATTTAATTGAAAAGAAGCTACTCTCGGAAACTTTTTCAAAAAAAGAAAAAAGAAAAATAAGTATAATCAAACCACAAAAAGGTGAAAGGCAAAAAATAATTAATCATGCCTTAGAAAATTCAAAAAATGCGCTTCAAAGATATCAAAACAATTTGTTAAGTAATAAGAAAAATCTCTCATTAATTCAAAAAGCTTTTGAACTAAAGGAGATACCAAAGAGAATTGAAATATATGATAATAGTCACATTCAGGGTTCCTATGCTGTTGGAGCGATGGTTGTGGCGAATGAGGAAGGTTTAGATAAAAGTGAATATAGAAAATTTAATATTAAAAATGCTCAAACAAACGATGATTTTGCAATGATGAATGAAGTCATAGAAAGAAGGTTTAAAAAAATTAAAAAAAGTAAACCATATGATGGTTTAAAATATCCTGATATTATTCTTATTGACGGAGGCAAAGGTCAATATAGCTCTACAAAAAAGGCACTTGATAATTTAGGTATAAGTGATGTCAAAATTATTTCAATTGCAAAGGGTGAAAAAAGAAACGCTGGTAGAGAAAAATTTTACACTGATAGAGACAAGCCTTATTTATTCAAACCGAATGATCCAATGCTCTTTTATCTTCAAAGACTTCGAGATGAAGCTCATAGATTTGCAATTGGAACTCACAAAGCTAAAAGAAAGAAAGAATTTACAAAGAATCCCCTTGATGAAATACCTGGAATTGGACTAAAAAGAAAAAAGGCTCTACTAAATTTCTTTGGATCGGCAAGAGCGGTTAGTCAGGCAAGAGCCGATGAATTAACATCTGTAGATGGTGTTTCTGTAAATATGGCCAACAAGATTTTTGATTGGTTCAATGAGTAAAGTACAAGTTGAAAAGATGCCGAATTTTTTAACAATAACCAGAATTCTTCTATCAGTAATAACAACTGGTATAATAATTATTTTTCCAAATAAACCGATTTATATTGTTAGTTTTATTCTTTTTTGTATAGCCGGAATAACTGATTTCTTTGATGGATGGTATGCAAGAAAAAATAATGAGGTAAGTGAACTAGGAAAAATGCTCGACCCTATAGCTGATAAAATTCTTGTTATTTCTATATTAATTGCGCTTATGATAAATTCTATAATAACTAATTTAAACATAATTCCCGCTTTAATAATAATCTATAGAGAAGTCTTTGTTTCTGGCTTAAGAGAGTATTTAGGTGAGAAATCAATCAAAGTTTATGTTACTAATCAATCAAAATGGAAAACCACAATACAATTTATTGCAATTTCAGGCTTTATTATTTTTCCTATTATTGAAAACAATGTTTATTATTTCTATTTGTTATTTTCTATTCTACTCTGGGTGTCGTCTATTATGTCCATTAGTACTGGATTTAATTATTTTAGATCTGCTTTAGACTTAATTAAAAAAAAATAAGATGAAAATTATTTATTTTGCAAAAATTAGAGAGTTAATTGGAAAAAGCGAAGAAGAGATATCTTTTCCTAGTAATGTAAAAAAAATTGAAGATTTAATAGTATTCCTTAAAAATCATAATAAAATTTATCACAATGTCTTTGAAAATTATGATTTTCTCATTGCCTGTGATGAAGAACTGGTAGATATGGATTATGAGATTAACAAAACAAAGGAAATTGCAATATTTCCTCCGGTTACAGGTGGATAATGATTGACATAAAAATACAGTCAAATAGGTTTGATTTCAGTAAAGAAATTAAAAATTTTCAAAACAATAAAATAGATGGAGCAGTAGTTTGCTTTCTTGGATCTGTAAGGGATCTGAAACCAGATGAGACGTTGGAAAAATTAGAAATTGAGTATTATCCAAAAATGGCAAAAAAAGTTTTAAAAGAGACAGCTAAGAAAGCTTTTAATAAATGGAGCCTGAGTCAATGCTTAATAATTCATAGATTTGGAGAATTAGAAGTTAATGAACCTATAGTCCTGGTTATAACTCAAACAAAACATAGAAAAGATGCATTTAAGGCTAATGAATACATTATAGATTTTTTAAAAATAAACGCTCCATTTTGGAAGAAAGAGCATTCACCAAAAGGTGCTAAATGGGTAAAACAAAATAAAAGAGATTTAGAGATAAGTTTCTAATCACCAGACCAATTATTTACTAAATCTATATAAGATGAAGAAATCTTTTTAATTTCATCTCCAACAACAAAATTTTGATCATCTATTGCGCAAACTGGGGTTACCTCAGCAGCTGTTCCAGTTATAAAGCATTGTTCAAAGTCGTTTAAATCATCAAGAAACATTGCTCTTTCAACTATTTTAAATCCAAGTTTTTTTGCAATTTGGATGACTGTTCTCCTTGTTATACCATCTAAAAAACAATCTGGTATGGGTGTATGTATTTCTCCATCTTTTATAAAGAAGATATTTGCTCCAGTTGTTTCCGCAATTTGATCTCTGTAATCAAGCATCAGCGCATCAGAAAAACCTTTTGCCTCAGCCTTTTGTTTGGCAAGTGTGCAAATCATATATAAACCTGCAGCTTTGGCTTTACACGGAATTGTTTCGGGCGAGGGTCTTTTCCATTCAGATAATGTAACTTTTATACCCTTCAAAATTTCTTCAGGCGTAAAATATGAAGGCCATTCCCAAACTGCAATTGCACAATGAACAGGAGCATCGGGTGCAGAAACACCCATTTCAGAACCCCGCCAAACAATTGGCCTTAAATAGGCATCTTCTAAGTTATTCAATTTTATTGACTCATAGGAGGCATCTATAATTTGATCAATAGAAAATGGTATTTTTAAATCAAGAGCATCTGCAGAACTAAAAAGTCTTTCTGTATGCTCTCTTACTTTAAAAATTTTTCCAGAGTAAGACCTTTCACCCTCAAAAACTGAACTAGCATAATGAAGTCCATGATTGAGAATATGAATATTAGCGCTCTTCCAGTCGACAAATTCTCCATCAAACCAGATTAAACCATCACGATTTTCCATAGAGTCAGCCAAATTATAATCTCCCGATCCAAAAAAAATTTATTTATATAGTAAAAATCGGTATCATTGAGACTTAATGTAGTCAATAAAATTGATAATTAAATAAATAAATAGAAATTTAAAATATTTTATAATCTTAATTATTATACTATTAATGAATTATGAATGAGATAGATATTAATAAAAACAACTCAAAAAATCTTCTTGTCGTTGATGATGATGAGAGAATAAGAACATTGTTAAAAGAGTATCTTGTTAATGAAGGTTTTATTATTTCGACAGCTGACTCAGCTATTACAGCACGTCACAAAATGAGAATAATAAATTTTGACCTTATTATTTTAGATGTAATGATGCCTAATTTTGACGGATTTGAATTTACTAATGAAATAAGAGAAACATCGCAAACTCCAATAATTTTATTAACTGCCAAATCTGAAATTGACGCTAAAATTGAAGGATTAGAAATAGGCGCAGATGATTATGTAACCAAACCATTTAACCCAAAAGAATTATTACTGAGAATAAATTCAATTTTAAGAAGATCAAATAATGATAAAATTTTAAATCCAGAAGTTAACTTTGGTGAATTCACTTTAAACATTGAAACTAGAGACTTTACTAAATCTGGAAAAAGAGTTTATTTAACCGAACAAGAATTAAATCTGTTGATATCTCTTGCAAAAAATTCTGGTCTACCAATGAGTAGAGAGGAGTTAGCAGGAGTTGATGAACCAGGAAGGGCTGTAGATGTAGGCATTAATAGATTAAGAAAAAAAATTGAAGATGACCCAACTATGCCAATATGGCTTCAAACTGTTCGAGGAAAAGGCTATATTTTAAGACCAAACTCATCATGAAAATTGACATACCAATATTTAAAAAATTAAAAAAAATTTCACCTAATGGTCTTTATACAAGATCATTAATAATAATAATTGCGCCTATAGTTGTATTGCAAGCAATCTTAACTTTTGTATTTCTTGAAAGGCATTGGCAGCTAGTAACCAAAAAATTATCCTCATCAGTTGTTTCTGAAATTGGAATGATTATTAAAATGCAGAGAGAAACTGATCAAGAGATAATTTCTTCTTATGCTAAAGAATTCTATGATATTTCAATTAATTACTATTCAAACCAGGAAATACCTTCTGACAATAATATTCCCAGAACAATTGTTGAAAGAACTCTTGTAAGAGAAATTAAAGAGAGATTAGATACAAAAACCTGGGTCCAGGATTTTCCTGAAGAAAAAAAAGTTAAAGTAATAATTCCTGTCGGTTCAAGTATTATTGAGTTTTTGATACCTAGAAGAAATGTATATGCTACAAATAGTCATATTTTTTTAGTATGGATGGTTATATCTTCAATATTAATTTTATCAATCGCCATATTATTTTTGAGACAGCAAATTAAACCTATTGAAAAGCTTGCTAAGGCTGCTGAGTCTTTTGGAATGGGTAAGAAAATTGAGAATTTTAAACCATCCGGTGCTTCTGAAGTAAGAAAAGCTGCTGATGCATATATTAAAATGCAAGAAAGAATTGAAAAATTTATTGAGCAAAGAACCTTAATGTTGGCAGGAGTAAGTCATGATTTAAGAACGCCTCTTACCAGAATAAAACTTCAACTGGAAATGCTTTCAAAAAATAAAGAAAATGAAGAACTACTTAAAGATGTAGATGAAATGCAATATATGCTTGAAACATACTTAGATTTTTCACAAACAGTTTCAAGCGAGGAGAATTCGTTAGTAAATATTAATAAATTGATTGAGGAGGTGATTGATACTAGCAGAGAAGAGAACAAATCTATTATTTTCAAGCCCATAGGAAAAAATGAAATTAATCATAAATGTAAATATATAGCACTTAAAAGATGTATTATTAATATTATTAACAATGCTAAAGCATATGGGGATAAAATTATTATTAAACTTTCAGAATCAGATAATAAAATAAATATTAATATCGAAGATAATGGACCTGGAATAAGTAAAAAAGACTACGAAAAAGCCTTAAAACCATTTCAAAGGCTGGACTCATCAAGAAACCAAAATATAGCTGGATCAGGGCTAGGGTTATCAATCTCTCAAGATATCATAAAAACTCTTGATGGAGATCTTAATCTCTCAAAGAGTGAAATTGGTGGTTTAAAAGTTGAAATCAATCTTCCAAAAATTTCTTAATCACTTAATTCTTTACTTCTTTTTATAGCATTTTTAATTGCACTTCTTAGAATGCTATAGAAAGTTTTTTCTGTGTCATCTAATACAACGAAAGCAGCTTCTGTAGTACCTCCTTTTGAAGTAACATTTTCTCTCAACTCACTTATTGATTTGTCTGAGGAAAGCATTAAGTCAGAAGAGCCTTTTGCAACCATTTTTGTCAATTTATCTATATCTTTTACATTTAATCCCATTTCTATAGCAATAGCGCTTAAACACTCAGTCAAATAAAAGTAATATGCTGGCCCCGATCCAGATATAGCGGTTATAATATCCATATCATTTTCATTTTTAATCCAAAAATGATCACCGATTTTAGAAAAAATTTCTTCTGTAAGTAGTTTAAAATTATTATCCACAAAACTGTTTCCGTAGAGAGCAGTTATACAGCTCCCTTCTGAAGCAGCCAAATTAGGCATAGTTCTAATTATTGGGTAGTTATTAAAAAACCTCTCAAATGTTTTTATTTTTGTTCCTGCTAAAATTGATATTAAGGAAAAAGTCTTATTCTTAGCAACTGATAAAATTTCTTCACAAACTTCTTTAATAATTTGCGGTTTAATAGCAAAAATGACTATATCAAAATCAAAACTATTAATTTTATCAATTGATAAGTAGTGATCAATATTATTACTAATAAAGTCTATATTGATATGATTTTCATTAGGTTCTACAACTGATATTTCTAAATTAGGTGATTTTTCTGAGATTAATCCTTTTAAAAGACTACCTCCCATTTTTCCTAGGCCAATAATCAATAATTTTTGAGAACCATTCATTACCCTAAAGTTTTATGCCTCACCCTCAGTATTAAAAAGAACAGCCTCCAATGCTTCTTTTGAATTCTTTCCGGCCCATAAAATATATTGAAATGCTGGGAAAAATTGATCGCAAGCTAATACAGCCCTAACCATCACATTATCTAACTGTTCTTGAGAAACTCTATCTCTATTAAATAAAGACGTATTTCTATATAAAACAATACCCTCATCAGCCCAAACATCAAAATGACCAAGCCACATTTGATTATTAATAGACGTCACTAATTCAAGTATTTTATTCTTGTGTATATTTTGAAATTTTAAATCAAAACCACAAACTATATTAATACCCTCATAATCATCAACCCATGTGACTGATATTTGATAATCTGACCATTTTCCTTTAGCAATTATAGAAACCTCTGTTTCACTTCTCTCGTAAGTCCAGTCTCTCAAACTTGCAACTATTTCAACGGTATCAAGTGGATGTTCAAAAATTTCAATATTTTTTGCTAATGCCATAAATTACCACATATAGTGTTTGAAAAAATTTATCATACTACAAATTGAAAAAAGATAATAGCTAATAATGATAAAAAATTTCAAATTAGTGATATAAATATGTATGAATTCTTTTATGGAAAATTATATATTAGATATTAATCCAATAGCCTTCTCAGTTGGCCCGATAAATGTATATTGGTATGGCCTTGCATATATGGCAGGAATGGTTTTAGGCCTTTTTTATGCTCTAAAAATAGTTGATGCAAAAAAAGAAAACTGCAATTTGCTAATTACAAAAAAAAATATTGATGAAATATTTATTTGGATAGTTTTTGGTATAATTTTTGGTGCAAGATTTGGTTATGTAATCTTCTATAATTTTGATTTCTATCTTAATAATCCACTACTAATATTATCTTTATGGGAAGGAGGTATGTCTTTTCATGGAGGTGCATTAGGAGTTATTATTGCTATAATTTCCTATTCTAAATATCATAAAATTCCAATTTTGGAAACGGGTGATATAGTTTGCGCGGTTGTCCCAATAGGTCTTTTTTTTGGAAGAATTACTAACTTTATTAATGGAGAATTATGGGGAAAAGAGACAAATTTATCTTGGGGAGTAATATTTCCAAATGCAGGAAGTAATCCAAGGCATCCAAGTCAATTATATGAAGCTGGTTTAGAGGGTTTAGCTCTATTTATTATTTTATTTGCACTAGTTTTCTCAAATGGACTCAAGAAAAGAGGATTAATCAGTGGCACCTTTCTATTCTTTTATTCTTTCTCAAGAATACTAATAGAAAACTTTCGTGAACCGGACCTGCATATCGGATATATTTTTCTAAATATTACAATGGGTATGATATTATCTCTTCCTTTTTTAATCGCTGGTCTAATTTTAATTTTTCAATCTTTAAAAAATGAATATTCTTAAAAAGAAAATACATAATCTAATTAATGAAAATGGTCCCATTTCATTAGCCAAATTTATGGAAATATCTCTTGGAGATGAAAAATACGGATATTACACAAAAAAAATGCCACTTGGGTCTGGTGGTGATTTTGTTACATCTCCTGACATATCTCAAATTTTTGGTGAAATAATTGGAATATGGATATTAGATATATGGATTAAATTAAATAAACCAAAAAATTTTCAAATTGTGGATTTAGGCGGTGGTAGAGGAACTTTGCTAAAAGATATTAATAGAGTTCTAAAGGGTAAAGTCAGTAATTTTGTTTTTGTAGATATTAATGATGAGTTAAGAAAACAACAAAAAAAGGCATTAAAAGATGCCTTACACTTTGAAAAAATTGAAGATATACCAAATAAAACGACTATTTTTATTGGAAATGAGTTTTTAGACGCATTTCCTGTACATCAATTTATTAAAAAAGATAAGAATTGGAGAGAAGTCTGCGTAAGTTCAAAGAATAACAAACTATTTTTTTCACACGAAGATACAGAATTATCAAAAAAATTATTCAAAAATGATCACAGTGAAATAAAAGAAGGGTCCATAATTGAAATTAACTTTAAGATTAGAAAAATAATTAATTGCATTTCAAATTTCATTAAAAAAAACTCAGGTGCGGCAATATTTTTTGATTATGGATATGTAGATGGTAATGGAGATAGTCTTCAAGGGGTTAAAAATAATAAATTTGCTAATCCATTAGATGATCCTGGTTTTATTGATTTAACAAGTCATGTAAATTTCAAAGATATTCAGTTAAATGCAAAAGAGAATAAAATTGATGTATATGGACCCAACAAACAAGGTTTATTCTTAAAAAATATGGGAGCTTTACAAAGATTAGATATTTTAGAAAAAACTGCAAATGATCATCAGAAGCAAGAGTTAAGGAATGGTTTAAATAGATTAATGAATGATAATGAAATGGGAGAATTGTTTAAAGTGATTGCTCTTGCACCAAAAAATTTCCCCTCGCTTGAGGGATTTACCTGTGGTACAAGGACAAATATAGAATAATAATCCGAATAAAATGGGGACATAATGAAGTTAGTAACTGGGAATTCAAATTTAAAATTAGCTGATGGTATTAGTAAATATGTTGGTCTTGAGTTATCAAATTGTGATGTAAAAAGATTTGCTGATAATGAAATCTTTGTTGAAATGAAAGAAAATGTTCGTGGAGAAGATGTATTTGTAATTCAATCAACATCTTATCCAGCAAATGACAATTTAATGGAACTATTAATTATTATTGATACCCTTCGAAGAGCATCTGCAAAAAGAATAACAGCAGTCCTTCCATATTATGGGTATGCAAGGCAAGATAGAAAGCCAGGGCCAAGAACACCTATTACTTCAAAACTAGTTGCAAATATGATAGATAAAGCTGGTGCAAATAGAGTTTTAACAATGGATTTGCATGCTGGTCAAATTCAAGGTTTTTTTGATATTCCAACTGATAATTTATTTGCAGCCCCTGTTTTAGTTGAAGATATAAAAAGTAAATTAACGAAAGATACCCCTATAATTGTCTCGCCTGATGTTGGAGGTGTTGTTAGAGCAAGAATTATAGCTAAAAGAATTGGCGCTGATCTTGCAATAGTTGATAAAAGAAGGGAAAAAGCTGGAGAATCTGAGGTGATGAATATTATTGGTGATGTTGAAGGAAGAGAATGCTTTATGATCGATGATATTGTTGACTCTGCAGGTACACTCTGTAATGCATCTGATGCCCTTATTAAACAAGGGGCTACAAAAGTATATTCATATGTTACACATGGTGTACTCTCGGGAAAAGCAGTTGAAAGAGTGAATAATTCATCCTTAACAAAATTATTAATCACTGACACAATTGAAGAATCAGATGCAGTAAAAAAATCTGATAAAATTGATGTTATTTCAATTTCATCCCTTCTTGGAGAAGCAATTAAAAGAATATCTAAAGAAAAATCTGTATCAAGTTTGTTTGATTAACTTGATTTGATTCCAAAGCAGGGTTATAACGCGCCACAGGAAAGATTTTAATTATATTTTTTGGAGAGAGAGGATGGCAGAAACCACCTTATTGAAAGCTGAAGAAAGAGTAGAAACAGGTAAGTCTCAAGCTAGGTTAATTAGAAAAAATGGTCAAATACCTTGTATAATTTATGGTGACAAAAAAGAACCTATGGCAGCAAGTCTAAGCGCAATCGAAGCTTTAAAACTATATAACTCAGGTAAAATGTTATCACAGTTAATAGACGTTGAAACATCAAGTGGTGAAAAATTTAAAGCAATATCCAAAGATGTTCAACTTCATCCAGTTAAAGGCAATATTATCCATGTAGACCTTCTTCGCCTTGGTGCCGATGCTAGAATTTCGGTTGAAGTTTCAGTTAGTTTTATTGCTGAAGAAGAATCACCTGGATTAAGAGAAGGTGGTATTCTTAATGTAAGTCGTTATACAGTAGAGCTCGATTGCCCTGCTATAAATATTCCAGATGTGGTTGAGGTAGATCTCACTGGTCTCGAGATTGGTGGAACAGTTCATTTATCCGATGTCAAGCTTCCTGAGGGTATCGTCTCTGCAATTACCGATAGAGATATTACTATTGCAAGTATTGCAGCTCCTAAAAGTGAAGAAGAAATTGAAGCTCTTGATGCTGCTGATGCGGAAGCTCCTGAAGCACCAGAAGCTGCTGAAGGTGATGATCAAGCAGAGGAAAATGAAGAAGCGGAGACCGATGCAGCTGAATCAGAAGAAAAGGAATAATTAGAAACCTTGGCTTTATCAAACGATACAATTCTTTTTGTTGGACTTGGCAACCCCGGTGAAAAGCATAAAAATAATAGACACAATGTTGGCTTTATGGCTTTAGACTGTCTTTCAGCTTTTCATAAATTTGGAAGAAGCAGAACAAAATTTTTAGGTAGAACCGCAATGGGCTCTCTTGATGATAGAAAGTTGATTTCTTTCAAACCTCAAACTTTTATGAATGAATCTGGAAGAGCAGTAAGAGAAGCGTCAAATTTTTATAAAATAGGTCCGGAGAGAATAATTGTTTTTCATGATGAACTTGATTTACCCTTTGGGCAGGTTAGAGTTAAAAAAGGTGGCGGTCATGCTGGCCATAATGGTCTAAAATCTATAGATGAGAATATTGGAACAGATTATTTTCGAATAAGAATAGGTATTAGTCACCCCGGTGAAAAAGAAAAAGTTACTGGTCATGTTCTGGGGGATCTCTCGAAGGAAGATGCTGAAACTCTTCAGAAAATATTAACCTCGATTGCTGAAAATATCTCTACCCTTATAGAAGGCGATGAAAAAAAGTTTCAGAAGAATATTCTTCAATTTAAAAAATAAATTATGGGTTTTCGTTGTGGAATAATCGGTTTACCAAATGTTGGAAAATCAACTTTATTTAATGCTCTTACGCGAACATCGGCTGCACAAGCTGAAAACTATCCTTTCTGTACCATTGAACCAAATATTGGCGAAGTTGATGTTCCTGACAAAAGGTTGGAAGTATTATCAAAATTAAATAAATCTGAGAGAATTATACCTGCAAGATTAACCTTCGTAGATATTGCTGGTCTTGTCAAAGGTGCATCTCAAGGAGAGGGCCTTGGTAATCAATTTTTATCTAATATAAAAGAAGTTGATGCAGTTGCTCATGTTATAAGATGTTTTGAAGATGATAATATCACGCATGTTAATGGGAAAATTGATCCTATAAAGGATATTGAGATTATTGAAACAGAACTCCTTCTATCTGATATTTCTAACTTAGAAAAAAGACAAGTATCATTAGAAAAAAAAGCAAAAAGCAATGATAAAGATTCTAAAGAAAAATTAATATTAATCGATGAAATATTAGAAAAATTAAATAATAATAATTTGATTGATTTAAAATCTCTTGATGAAAAAAATATAAAGTATTTTTCAGAATTTTCACTCCTTACTAGCAAAAAAATGATTTATGTTTGTAATGTTGACGAGGAAAGCGCTAATTCTGGAAATAAATACTCAAAAGAAATTGATGAGTATGGTGCAACTAAAGAAATTAATGTAATAAAAATTTCTGCAAGTATTGAGAGTCAAATATCTGTTTTAAATGATGAGGATAGAAATGAATATATTGACACTCTAGGCTTAGCTGAACCAGGATTAAATACTTTGATTAATGAAGGCTATAATGCATTAGACTTAGTTACCTATTTTACTTCTGGACCAAAAGAAACAAGAGCATGGACAATACCTAGAAATACATTGGCCCCTGAGTCTGCTGGTAAAATACATACTGACTTTGAAAAGGGATTTATTAGAGCAGAAACAATTAATTACGATGAACTTATAAATTATACAAATTACAATGAAGCAAAGGACTTCGGAAAGATAAGACTTGAGGGCAAAGAATATGAAGTCAAAGATGGTGATATTATGAACTTTAGATTTAATAATTAATTAATGAACATCTCTAAATAATCTACTTACACTTAAATACATCAAAATTACAAAAATGATTAAAAATCCCATTACTATAAAACCCAATCTTTTTCTTTCTTCCATAGTAGGTTCGGCTGCCCAGGTAAGAAAATTTGCAACATCATATGACATTTGATCTAAAGTAGCTGGAGTACCATCCTCATACTCAACAGACTCGTCATATAAAGGTTGATACATGGCTATTGCTCCACCGGGATACCATGGATTATAACTCAAATCACCAATATCTAAATCTTCAGGAATTTCTTCTTCATATCCTTTTAAAAGAGAATAGAGATAATTATAACCATCAGAACGGGCTTTAACAATAAGAGATAAATCAGGAGGATAAGCTCCATTATTTGCACCTTTTGCCTCTTCCTTACTACCATATGGTCTTGGAAAACGGTCGCTTGGTAACATTGACCTTTCTATGGGTTCTCCATACTCATCAAATCCATCAGTGATAGAGTATCCTGAAGCAATTTCTTTAACCCTTTCAATAGAAAATTCAGGGCCACCTGGCTGTGATAAATTTCGAAAAGATAATTGTTTCAAACCATGGCAAGAAGAACAGACTTCAGAATAAACTTGATAACCTCTTTTTAAACTTTCTTTGTCAAATTTACCAAATGGGCCTTCAAAAGAAAAACCAGGTTTCAAATTTTTAAAAGTTGTTCCTTCGGCAGAATTAGCATTCACACTAAAGCCAAAAGTTAAGACTAGAAAAAAAAATATATTATTTTTAAAGGTATTTCTAAAAATACTCATACTTGATACCTATTTACTATCCATTGCGTATGATGGTGCACCTGAAACTCCACCACCACTATCAGATGAACTATTAATGGCTGGATTTGATATACCAATAGGCATAGGTGAAGGTTTTTCTATTCGGCTTAAAATTGGCATTATTACTAAGAAAAAAGCAAAATAATAAATAGTACTTACCCTAGAGAGAAACAAATATATGCCCTCAGGAGGCTTTGCGCCTAAATAGCCTAAAAGTAGACAAAAAATAACAAAGAAAAGAAAAAATATTTTATACAATGGTCTATAACGAGCTGATTTAACTTTCATGGTGTCTAACCAAGGCAAGAAGAATAAAACAACAATTGAGCCAAACATTAGTAAAACTCCCATTAGCTTGTCTGGAACAGCTCTCAAAATCGCGTAAAATGGCAGTAGATACCATTCAGGAACAATATGAGCAGGAGTTAACATTGGGTCAGCCTCGATATAATTATCTGGATGACCTAAAATATTTGGATTGTAAAAGATGAAATAACAGAACATTAATAAAAATACAACGTAAGCAAAAAGATCTTTTACAGTATAATATGGGTGGAAAGAAATTGTATCCTTGCTGTCTTTAACTTCAATACCTGTAGGATTATTATTCCCTGTAACATGTAATGCCCAAATATGAAGAATAACTACTCCAAAAATCACAAATGGTAAAAGGTAATGTAAACTAAAGAAACGATTCAAAGTTGGATTATCAACGCTATAGCCTCCTAATAAAAGGGTCAAAATTGGTTCCCCTATAACAGGAATAGTTGCTACAAGATTTGTAATAACAGTAGCACCCCAGAAACTCATTTGCCCCCAAGGAAGAACATATCCCATAAAACCAGTAATTATCATAAGCAAAAAAATTACAACACCTAAAATCCAAATAATTTCTCTCGGCTCTTTATAAGAACCATAGTACAAACCTCTAAACATATGAATAAATACTGCTAAAAAGAACATGGATGCACCATTTGAATGCATATATCTTATTAACCAGCCATAATTAACATCACGCATAATATGTTCAATACTATCAAATGCTAAAGATGTATTTGGTACATAATGCATTGCTAAAACTATACCAGTAATAATCTGAGTTACGAGACACATCGTTAATATAAAACCAAAAGTATAGAAATAATTTAAATTTTTGGGAGTTGGAAAGCTTAAAAGATTTTCATCTGCAAACCGCATTAATGGTAATCTTTTATCTAACCATTTTGAAAAGCCATTCTTCGGAGTGTATTGATAATCATGATTCATTTTTATTATCCAATCTTAATAATATTTTCATTAACAAATTCATAAGGAGGAATTTCGAGATTTGTTGGAGCAGGTCCTTTCCTTATTCGCCCCGATATATCATAATGAGATCCATGGCATGGACAGAACCAACCACCAAAATCACCGCTATCAGCTATAGGAACGCATCCTAGATGAGTACATACACCGACAACAACTAACCATTCCTTATTTTTAACTCTATCTAAATCCTTTTCAGGATGTGGCAGATTAAGGGAATCCTCCTTTTCTGCAAGTTCAATTTCTTCTTTAGTTCGCCTTCTTATAAAAATAGGCTTCCCTCTCCAGGCTACTTTCATTGACCCACCTTCTGGAATTGAAGATATATCTGCTTCAATGCTTGAAAGAGCTGAAACAGAAGCACTTGGATTTAACTGATCGATTAGTGGCCAAGCAACACTTGCAGCTCCGGTAGCTCCAAATACTGCAGTTGTAATGTATAAAAAGTCTCTTCTTGAAGGGTCTTGATTGTCATTAGTATCTGTCATTTTATTTACCAATAAATCTAAAAATATTTGATATATTTATTTGATAATGTGTATGAAATATCTTTTTGAGAAAGTAAAGGAAATATTTGATAATGCGACATAATACTGCACTATTGGTTATTATGTTTTTTTTTATTTATAATTGCTTTTAATTTAAATAGTAAATCTTCTTTATTCTGTTCAAAATTTGAATCTATCCAATCTTTTTCCATTGTTTTTAAAATCTCACCAATAATCGGTCCCTCCTCTAATCCACAATCTAATATATCCTTGGCTTTTAAAGGAAAAATAGGTATTTCAACTTTATCTATTTGGCTAAGAACAGTTTTCCAATTTTTGTTTGTTACTCTATTATTACTCAGAGCCCAAGAAAGCTTAGCCATATCCTTTAATATTTTTCTATCTGTGGAATATAAAATTTTTTTAATATCCGATTTAATCAATTTATTATGAATTTCAAATTCTTGATTCGTTAGGACACATAACTCTTTTCTTTCTTTTTTTGAAAAATTAAACATTTGTAAATTTTTTGAATTCATTTTTTTATTATTTAGAGCCAAAGATGCAAATCTTAAAATATGATTTTTTGAAAAAGAATTCTCTTTGTCAATTAATAGTAATTTTTTAAATATTTTTGTTTTAACCTCATGCCCAAATAAAAGATCAAGAATTTTTATTTTCCTCATAATACTAATTATAAAATGTGAATTTGATGAATTTAGAATTTTAAAAAATTCATTTTGGATTCTCTCTGGTGATAATTTTTTGATTTTATTCTTATTTTTGGCACATGCTTTAATTGAGTCACTAGATAACTTTAAATTATTATTTCCATAAAAAGCATTGAATCTAAAAAATCTTAAAATCCTCAAATAATCTTCATTAATTCTTTCATCGGGATTTCCAATAAAAATTATTTTTCTATCCTTTAAGTGCTGAATACCATTATGAGGATCATATATTTCACCATTTTGTTTTAAATAAATAGAATTTATTGTAAAATCCCTTCTTAAAGAATCTTCTTCCCAACTATCAGTGAATATGACTTCAGCATGTCGTCCATCAGTTGATATATCAGATCTTAATGTCGTTATTTCAAAGTTAAAATCTTTTGAAAAAACCGAAACAGTACCATGATCGATTCCTGTAGGAACAACTTTGATTGACTCAGAATCTAAAATCTTTACAACATCTTCTGGCTTTAATTTAGTAGCGATATCTATATCGTTTGTTTTAAGACCAATTATAGAATCTCTTACACAGCCTCCTACAAAACGAGCTGTATCCTCTTTCTCATTCAAAAGAGAAAAAATTTTCATACATATCTTATCTTTCAAAAAATTATATTGAATTTCACTAGTCATTTATTCAATAAAATGACCTTCTTTCAGTTCACCATTTATCACTTCAGGATGTACATATTTTTTTTCAATGGGAACATTATTAAAAATGGCTGTTGAAAATAATGTAATAGCCATAAGAAATAATCCAATTAAAAGAGACCAAAAAATTCTTAATTCAATAATCTTACCTTTTGATAAAAAAATCCAAAACAAATAAATTATCAAAGGCGATAGAAAAATAGATAAATAATAAATAATCCTAATCAATTTTTTTTATCCTTTCATATAAATTTCTGATCATTCCAGCAGTTGCACCCCAAATATTATAACCCTGATATGTTATAGTATAATAGTTTCTTACAACACCCTTCCATTCACCAGATCGTAATTGATGGTTGTCTTCATTCATAATAAATTCAAAAGGTACTTCAAATGTCTCGGCAACCTCTTCTTTGTTAATTCTAGGTACAAATTTTGAATCAATTAAACCAACTACTGGTAAAATTCTATAACCAG
>Ga0208390_1000324_pt1 | contig 16729 bp, 26 predicted proteins | sample Knorr_S7_td_Surf_FD_185594 | JGI IMG/M metagenome (GOLD analysis project Ga0208390, IMG submission 185594) | Marine microbial communities from Southern Atlantic Ocean transect - Knorr_S7_td_SurfaceA_ad_6m_LV_A (SPAdes) (version 2) | ecosystem: Environmental > Aquatic > Marine > Oceanic | place...
GTTCCACAACTAGTAAGGAACGTAGTTAGGATTAGCAATACTAGGACACTCAGAATTGATTTCAGACTTCTTAGTTGCATTTTTCTCTTTCTCCGTTAATGGACTTCCCATTGCAATTTCGCTACATCTCATTGCATTGGTACTTCCTTTATTAATTATCTTCTCTACGGACTCAGGCCTCTTAGTTGCGAGATCACCAATATCACGTACTTCGCCTTTTCCGTTTATCTTATTGAACTTTTTATCCAAAGCCGCAAATTCGGCTTTGAGGATTTTGTTTTGATTTTCTATTTCTGCTTTTATTTTAGTAATAGCTTCAAAGTCTTCTTTCATCTGTTTAATAACAGCTTTCTGACTTTTAACACTTTCTTCTAGTATGGCATTATTGGCTTCTGATGTTGCCAAGTCGGCTTTTAGATTCTTTACATACATAAATCCTCCACCGGCACCTGCTAACACCACTAGCATTAATGCAATTTTTATAGAACTAAACACTCTTACTCTCCACTATTTTAATAAAGTCGCCAACTGTTTTAACGTTAGCTTCTTCTTCACTCGAAATGCTTGTACCTGTTGCTTCTTGAATCGCAATGGTAAGCTCAACGATATCAAAGTCGTCAGCACCTAAGTCATCTATCAAAGATGCTTCTGGCACGACCTTAGACGCATCAACGTCTAAATGTTCTGCTATTGCTTTAACTACTTTTTCCATCTTCTTCCTCGTATCTTGCGTGTTCGCAAACCACTATCTCGATTGGTCTGTTATCTCCGTCTTTAAACTCTTCGATCAATCTGCCTTCGTGAGCTCTACCACAGTTCTGGCATACCTTGATCATACCATTGTTTTTGCTAATTCTGTTGTTTCGTTGACACGTCTTGTCCAACCCTTGCCAAACGTAGCAAAAGTACTTAACTGTTCGTAGTAACTTTGTCTAGCCTGTTGGAAATTCTCAATACTTTGCTCAATGCCATTTGCTTCAACATACTCAGCAACCTTCTTTAATGTATTAGGACCTATTCCTCCGTCAACAACTGTACCAATCATTCTTTGTAAGTATTTTGCTGAACGTCCTGGACCTGCGTTAACACCAAAGTCAAATACACATAAGTCTAATCCACCTGGTAAGTCATCGCCTTTAACTTTATCCCAATAATTCTTTTTATAAATTGGAGCAACATCTTCGACTAATAAGTCTTTCATGTCTTTTGTTCCGCCCCATTCTTCGTAAACTCTTTTTGTAACACCTAAGTTAGTTTCTCCACCTGGATCTTTTGGGTGGTTAACATATCCGCCTTCGTGATGCAGAATAGTCTCTAAACATTTATCGTAATTTGATTGCATAATTAATTCCTTGTAGTAACAACCGTGTAGCCATTATTGGAGATCATAATCTTATCTCCATATTTCTCTATATCGTAGTCGCCTAAGTATTTAGTAAGGTAAATTGTTTCCGCCCAAGAATTGATATTGTAGGATTCTGTGACTGCTTTATCCATTTCATCACTTTTACCAAAATCTACAACCTTTAATGTTAATGGGTCAGCATATATTTTCTTAAATGTAATATCATCATTCAACATTTCAATACTATCTATGTAACTTTTATTGAAAAAGTTCTTATAGTTTTCCATATTGTTTTCATTTACCTTGATATCGTAAGCATCATTGTCTAAAGGTATTACTTCTGCAAGAGATTCTGGATTGGTGTCATTGCTTTTGAAACTCTTGTAATATCTAAATTTCATTTTATCTAAGTTTGACAGCTTTTGTACACCATCAATTATTTCAACTACCTGTTTAGGAACTTCTTTGTTACGTTCCATTTCAACAAATACTTTATATGTTCCGTCTGCTTGTTCACCTGATGTAACATCAGCATCTAATACAAAAGGATATCCCTTTTCTATAAAGTTCATTAAATCGTTTGCTGATTCTTTTGTTCTAGCTGAAAAGCTCATAACAACGATATTTTTATCGTCGCCCATCTTAGATTTAAATGAATCTATTTCAAATATATCGTAAACTAAATCTCTAAGATCGCCTGTTTGTAATCCCATTATACTGCTCCACCTTCTGCACTTACTTCTGCATCTTGTGGAACATCATCTACTGCTGGCTGTGTTGATGCAGTAGCAGGTTCTTTAATGAAATCTAATTGCTCTTTGTATCCACTGTAAATATTAAGTATTAAATCTTTAGGCATTGTAATATTAACTAACCAAATAGGTTCTCTGTCAAGTTTACCTTTTTTAGACCCTGGTCTAATATCATCTGGTTTACGTATTTTACGTGGTTTTAATAATGAGCTCTTTTTGTATGACACTTTACAGTCATAATCTAATAGTCTTTTACCGCCCATTGGGTCTGGCATCTTATCTTTAGGCCACATAAATTCACAAGATACCCAATGTTTTTCGATGTTTGGTCCAGATGCTAATTCACCATCTTCCCAGTTTTCGTACACATATAAGTCTAATTCATCTAGTACACGTTCGAAGTCTTTTAAAACACTAAAAGCGGTATCGCTTTCGTATATTCCTTCAACGTTTTTAACTATGTCCATTACATCTTGCATTCGCTTCACCTATAGCTTATACACTTATTTATCCACTTTACTTTTATAACCACGTACTTTTGTCTTTGACCCAACCTGGTAAATATTTGTGTAGAGGCGTATTTTAGTTGCTTTCTATGTAGCTAATGTGTTCCTTTACGTGATTAACTCATAAAGGAGATACTTAATGGGTGCTAAAAGAGCCAAAAGACGTTACGAACAGCAACGTTCTAACATTATTAACTTTCAACCACACAAACACAAACAAGTACAAATACTACCAAGAAATAAAAATCAAGAAACATATATGCTAAAACTGTTGGACGCCCGAAAAGACATAGTCTTTGGCATTGGTCCTGCGGGAACAGGGAAGACGCTATTAGCGGTCCAGGTGGCTATTAAGAATTTTAAAGAAGGTCTATTTGATAAGATTGTGATTACAAGACCAGCTGTGTCAGTTGATGAGGATCTAGGTTTCCTTCCAGGTAATATGGAAGAAAAAATGGCTCCTTGGACAAGACCAATCTTTGACGTATTCAAAGAATACTTCAGTTCCAAAGAAGTAGAAAGTATGATACGTGATGACATAGTAGAAATTGCTCCTCTCTCTTATATGCGAGGGCGTACTTTCAAAAAGGCATTCATTGTTGCTGATGAAATGCAAAACGCAACGTCAAGTCAAATGAAAATGTTGTTAACTAGAATAGGTGAGAAATCACAAATGGCAGTTACAGGAGACTTGCACCAAGCAGATAGAATGTCAAATAACGGATTACTAGATTTCGTAAAAAAATTGGAGGGCTATCGAGAAACATCACATATTGATATTGTGCGTTTTCAACATGGAGACATTGAAAGACACAAAGCAGTTAGTGAAGTTTTAGATATCTACGGAGATTAGGCTTTATCGCCCGGAAGATCTGTATCGTTGGAATCAACAGTATAACTCTTTCGGGCGTGTTGCCATTTAGACCAACCATTGAATGTAATTTTATTTGTTTGAATAATAGCATTATGCCTATCAACGGCAGTTTTCGATAGCTCACTTGTACGAGCAACAATCTTTTCACGTTTAATAGGTATGACTTGTACTATAGGATCACCTAATTTAATTGTAGTTCTTTTCTTTTCAAACATCATGATGTTTATAGGACTCATCAAAGCACCTAAATCATGATCTATTACACCAGGTAATGCTTCCCAGTTTCTATCTTCAAAGTAATACATCGGAAAGTATAGTAAACTCCAATCCTTAGGTTGCCATATCTTCCAAGGGCAGTCTAATTTTACTGCTGAACGTACACCAAACTTTTGTATCACAGAACTGTGTTCATTTGTAACTTGATCTGCTGGGTGATAAGCACTATTATATGTGGTATCAGAATATCTAGTTTCAACCATCTGGCCATCTGCACTAGGAATAAGTTCCATATCACACCAAGCTGGAATAACAAAACCAGTCTTCATGTAATCACCTATACCAGGACAAGCTCTTACAGTTTGTTCGCTGTCAATCTTGTGTGTTTGCTTGTTTGTAAATGTAGGCATCTTCTTCCATTGGCTAGGAAGGTATTCTGAAGCAGGTTTTATTGGAGCATACTTGCGTACAGCCCAATTTTCTGTTTCAAAATTTACTACTGGTTTTTGTTTTTTCTTAAACCAATCAAACATCAAGTTCCTCTATAAGTGGAAATATTTTTGCAATTACTTTTGCACATTCATGAGCAATTTCCATGTGTTCTTTTTGTGTACCATTTGCTCCACGTAGCTCAATATAGTGTACCCAGCTTCTTAAAGTACCATTCATATATAATTTAGTCTTAGTCAAGCCTTCTGGTAGTACGACTCTGGCTTGTTCTTTAGCAATACCATTATTAATTGCCCAATCATATGCTTCTTTACAAACTTTAATAACTTCTTTTTGTTTTCGACCCCAACCCATTTCTAATGCTAGATCATTTGACTCAATACTGTTTTGTCTATTTTTTGGATCTTGTAATCTAGGTTCTCTAAAGGTAAATGCTTCTTGCATATCTTGTGGATTTGCATATCGTTGGCTAAATTCTTGGAAACTAAAACTTCTGTGTCTTACGATTTGATGTGCAATATCTCTTGTAGTTTCTATTTCTAAACAAGCACTAACCATTTCTAAAGGTGACCAATGTTGATGTTTAATCAAGTACTTTATTAATTTTGCACTTGTTTCTTTGTTCATTTGGTTTGCTGGATTACTTACTCTTGCACAAAAGGCAATTAAATCTTGTACGTTTAGTAAGCCTCCGTCTTCGTAAGTTTCAAATTCGCTTGCCTTACTATACGAGATTAACTTAACTTTCATTTTTTTATCCTGTTCTATAAATGATATGTACACCGAACTCGGTAACTATAGGGTGCAACCCCATTTCGCCTTTAGGAATTGATTGACAAGCTGTTGAAAATTCTATTACCATGTCTTCTGGTAAAAACCAACCTAAATCCCCACCTGATCTTTTTCCACTTGGACAAGCACTATTCTCTCTTGCGGCGGTCTCGAAAGAAATACCTCCTTTTTGGATTTCTTTCTGTACACGTTCAGCTTCTTTCATTGCAAACGCAATACCTCTGCTATGCGTACTGTTCTTCGCACCGGCATAAGAAAAAAGTATGTGTGAAGCTCTCATTTTCATATTAATCTCCTCTACCTGGTTCTTCCGACATAGTAACATCTACTACTGGAATCTTATCTGCTAATACATCTTCTGGCCTTGCTTCAGTAATGTTAGGCCATATATTACTATATTTACTATTCCACTTCATCCATGTGCCATCATCTGAGCCTTCTTCTATAATAGCATCTACAGGACATTCAGGTACACAAACACCACAGTCAATACATTCATCGGGATTAATAACAAGCATATTTTTACCTTCATAAAAGCAATCCACAGGACATACTTCTACGCAGGTCATATGCTTACAGTTTACGCAATTATCATTTACTAGGTAAGTCATTTATACTATCCAATTGTATATTCCTCTCAATGCTAAAAGCAAATACATTAGTTCCATCAATGCACGTGGAAGGTCTTTGTCTTTTATACCCATATATATCCAAATTGAACACGAAAAGGTTGCAACTGCCCAGCCCATCCATTGTACACTAGGATCACCTCCACTTAGAATAAAGGCACCAATCATTGCTAGTATAAAGCCTAACCATCTCCAACCATCAATTTTATGATAGTACCTGATTTTCATTTATAGCCTTGCTAGTTTAATTAATGTCGCCGCTAAATTTATTTCAGGATCTACGACTAGTGTGTGATCTACTAGTCCTTGTTTGATTATGATAACTGCTTTGTCTTGTCTTTCATCATCGCCGAACAATTCTATGTTATCATATAGCCATCTGTATACTTCTTCCATCTCTTCTGCTCTAGCACTTGCACAAACAAGTTTTCTTGCTTCGCTTATCTTACCTGCTTTGAACAGCTCGACCATTTCAAGTTTCCAGTCAGCTTCGTTCTTGTCACTTTCATTTGGCTTGAGTAGTTTGCCATCTTGTGAATTCATTTGTACTGTATTAATACACTTACGTAGATCAGGATAACTTGCTTTTACGTATGTGTCTAGTGTATCTAAGTCTGGAGTAACGCCTTCTGCAATAAGTATCTCTGCCACCCTAGCAGTAAATTCATTTGTATCAACTTTTGCAATATGAAAGCCTTGACATCTACTATGAAGTGCTGGAATAATTCTATTAGGATAGTTACAAGTTAAAATAAATCTGCTTGTTGTATGATATTCTTCCATCACACCACGTAATGCCGCCTGTGCATTTGGACTTAGATAATCTGCCTCATCAAGTAGTACAACCTTAAATGGACCAAACGGAATCATTTGTACAAAGTTTACAATCTTATCTCTTACGTCATCAACACTATTTGTTCTACTTGCATTTATTTCAAGTACATCTAAATCATTTATTTCTAATTCATTGAATAATAATTTTGCAAGTGTTGTCTTACCAATACCTGCATTACCACTGAATAACAAGTGTGGAATAGTTTGTTCCTTAATCCACTGCTTTACCTGTGCTTTTTGATGTTCATCTCTGAACACATATCCATCAACCGTTTTCGGACGATACTTTTCTACCCAAAGTTCTTTCACTTACCTGCCTCCACTATTCTTGTTCTCAAATTAGTTGTACTAAAAGAGTGTTGTCTTTTATTATAGTATAATTCTATGTCGTTGTCAACACATAATTGTTTACCAGTGAACTCTTTTGTCTTATATTCTTCACCAATAAAACGTTTATCAATTTTGTATGTTAAAAGTATATCTTCAATTTCTTTTTCTGTTGCATAAGGCACAATTTGATCGATATATTTACAACCTTCTAGTTGCACATATCTTTCAAATACACTTTGGATTGGTTTGTTCTTTTCAGGACGATCAATAGTTGGATCAGTCTGTACTCCTACCATTAAATGATCACAGTTAGACTTTGCTTCTTTGAGCATAGCAACGTGACCTGAATGAAATAAATCAAATGAGCTAAAAGTGATACCTACAATCATTTTTTACTAGCACCACGTTCTTGTCCAATGCCCATCAAAATCAAAATAACATAAAGTAAAGGCCAAGCCCAACCTGTCAAATATCCTAAAATATGTAAAGTCATTAAAACAATACCTGTAGCACCAGTGGTACCGATACCTTGTAATTCCGTTGTTGGAAGTTTCATATATACTCCTATTTTGTTATATTATACAATAAAGATTAATAAAAGTCAAGCATATAATCCTGAAAAAAGGAAAGATATACTAAATCTTGGAGTAAGTTTAATTGGTTGTAATTCTTTATGTATAGTTCGAGCAGGGAAGGCAATACATCTACCTTTTTTGAATTCAACTGTTTCAAAAACAGTTTTACCATCTCTGTGATAAAACTCCATTCCACTGTCTCCTTGTAGCATATAATAAAATACCCAATTAGACTTATCAGAATAAACCATCTTACCTGTGTGATCAGTTTCATACGGTTCATCAAATGCAACCATGTCAGGATAATGTTCTTCTGTTGCCATTATTGTTTTAACATTTAATAATGTTAAAAATCCAGCTTTACCAAACAAAGGAATCTTTGCTTTGATATCATGCCTTCTATAATTAAATGCACACCAGATAGCTTTTATTTCCCAAGGTAAATTATTCATATCTGGCCAATGTGAACTAAAACCTTTGTCACCAAACACCACTGGCTGATGTGGTAGTGTTGCTTCACATTGTTCTTGTAACCAATCAGGAACTATATCGTCCATTACTATGATATTATTATTTTGCAATTTTCTCTTGCTCCTTTTTGAATATAGGCATAATGACTCCTCTATCTCTAGCAAACTGAGAAGCCTTTCCACTAAAAATATATCCTATGGTTACTCTTGGACTGACAGTTTTAGGCGGTAATCCTTGGTGTATAAACTTACTTGGAAATACAATACATCTTCCATCTTTGTAACCAACTGAATGCCATTTGTATGAGTCTAATTCTCCTTCGTGATTACTAAAGTCATCTGCATACCACGTAGCATCTTTTGTTCTTAAACCACCTTCTGCACTTGCACGTTCTTTTGTCTTACGCATTTCTTCTTCTACTTCTTCTTGCGTAGCTTCTCCTCTAGTAGCTTTATCGGCCAACTCTGCAATACGTGGATTTATATGTTCTGGATTGTTACTCCAGAAATCCATACCACTATCTCCACATACAGAATACACCATAGTATATGCTTCTGTGCCATCGTGTATATCTACATGAAGACCTCCTATATGGTCCTTAGTCGTCAAGTTAATTTGAATCTGGTTAAGCTGTATGTCACCTACATCGGGTCCGATAAGGTGTTTCTTTTCTTCAAACGCCATCCATATGGCTTGTAGCACCCAAGGTGCATTTTCAATTTCTTCGTGTTTCCATTGATCACTAAAGAACTGATAACCTTGTGAAGGTCCTAGTCCTCTATGTCCCCATTTGAGAGGAAGGTAAGGTACAGTTTCTACTGCCTTTTGATGTAACCATTTTGGTACAACATCATCTAATACTTTGATTTTTTCTAACTCTAGGTCCATGACAGTATTTAATCTGCCAGTACTTTATAGATCACCATCCTGGCGGTTTTCTGAATAATGGACATCAAACTCACCGTCTGGATATCTTGATTCTAACTTTTTAACGTTTTCTTCAATTACTTCGTTTGGGTTGAGACCAAGGCTACGGCAAGTACTAATCCAATACCAAATAATATCACCAAGTTCTCGTTTACAATGAAATATAGTTTCATCATCCATTGGTTTACCTTGGAAGATACACTTTTTAATAATCTCATTTAGTTCTCCTGTTTCCGATGATAGGCCAATACCGCCTGTCATCAATAGTGAAATATTTACTTTATCATTTAGCTCGTGTAATCGAGCCTGGGTATATGCCCAATCGTTGCTTTCTTCAGAGGTTACCTTCTCAACAAAGTTTTCATATTTTTTGAGATCTATATTAGGCAAGATATTTCCTTTCTAATTATTCGCTAACGAATTCGCTAGGACTGATTGTAGGTTGTGATAAGTCTGTAGTATGTCCCATACCTTCATCGTCTGGAACTTCATTACTCATTAAAAGAATGTCTTTGGTATCAATAAGTCTTACTTCAATTTTACCTAAGTCAGGTTCATCAAGAATAACACCTCTACTCCAACGACCATGATCTACGTAGATCCAATCACCTACCTCATAGTCATCTTTGTTGTCCGGTCCTTTGGCGTACACTTGACACCAACGAGAACGTATACCACGTTCTTGACCATCATCACTAGTTATAATAATACCACCTTTTGTCTTACGTTCACCAAAGTTCATGTTGTATGCTAATACACGATCTTTGATAGGTCGAAGCTTACCTTGTAAAGTTGGTTTGAGCTTTGGCCCAGCACCTAGTGTGGTTGCGTCCATTGACTACTTGTCCTTTTTTACAAAATTACCATCGGCATCTTCTACCCATGCTGTACCTGTTTCATCAGCTTCAGCATCGATCTCTGCCATCTCATCACTTGCTTCGTTCGCCTTTACAGCTGGTGCAGTTTCTTTAGCTACCTTTTCAATAGCATCTTTACTTTCTGCATCTGGCTCTGAAACACCTTCACCTGGTACTTCATTTGGAACGGCTTGTGGATGATCTCTATAGTATTCACCTAAAACATCTTCACGTTTTTTGATGATCTTACCACCTGGGCCTAATTCGTCACCACGTGCATTCACACGAGCATTTCCTACAGCCGGAGTAAGTTCATTTCTTTGTCTAAGCAAATCCATATCAACCATTTTACCTTGCATGGTTTTGTATTGCTTTCGACCGCTTTGTTTTACTGCCATAACATTCTCCTATTATATACGTATTTATCTAAGGAACTCACGCCAGTCTAGTCCAAACTGGATTGAATTTATCTTGTGTATTCCAATTAAATATAGGACATAACTAGCAGTACTAGATCCACGTCCTACACCCCATAATATATTGTTATCACGCATATAGTCTACCAAATAAACCATATAACGTAATAAGTTATACATATCTCTTTCTTCAAAAGCTCTTAATTCTGTTTCTACTCTTTGTATTTCTTCTGGATTTCTACATTTACCAATAACGTAGTTTTCAATATCTAGTGTCTTATATTTCTCTGGCATAAACCATTCTGATTGTAATGTTTTATCAAATTGGTCTTTGTCAACATCAATTGGAACATACTTTTTAAGTGTATCCATTCCATTTTCTTTTGCATGAATATTAAATTTATCTATGTCATCATTAGGATCACATAGTACCACATGACATTTATCAATATGACCTGTATAGATCATATCTATTAGATCCTTGTTAGTAAATCGTGGTATTCCTAGATTATCTGTTTTCATCAGCATACATATATATTACTCGATGTTGATTAATTTGTCAAGATCATTATTGGATCCGTTTGCTCGTTTTTTCAAAAGTCGATCCCTGCTCTCAAGTTTATACATATCAAGCATTAAATTTATCTGTGATTTGGCTTCCGGGTTTCTAGTTTGGAAATATTTTTTTGTCAGCATACTAATCTTTTCTTGTAGCTGTTCGTCTGACATAACCGAGGTATCTTCACCTAACGGATGATCCATAATAATTACCTATTAAGTAAATACGCCAACGTACTCAGCATATACAGTAGTTCCACCATCATGTGTCCAAAAGTCTACAACAACTGGATTTGTGTTTGATGCAACGTTAAATGGGCTAGGAAAGCCAGGACCATATTTGATAGTTCCGCCACCTGTTGTTGCCCAAGTAACAACTCTTGTTGTACTGTCGCCTAGTGTGTCTAATAAGACTAATCTAATTTTTCCTACTTTATTAGCTGTTGGCCAATCTGCAAATGTAAGTGTAAGGTTGTTTCCAATAGTAAATGTTTGATAGTTACCATTTGTAAAGCTGACGTTTTGTGGACCTGTAATAGTTCCACCTGCGTATAATTTTTCTGTGTTAGCAATTAAGTTTGCACCACTAACATCATTTCCTAGAAAGTTGTTTGCGGCATTTAATTTTGCAGTATTTGTTTGAAGAGCTTCAATTTCACTCTTTGCCGCTGTAAAGTTATTCTTAACCGTATTGAAATTATTTCTAAAACCCTGCGAGTCGTTATCTTGACCTGCTATAGGAAATGTTGCATCAATGCTGGTTGCGTCTATGTTACTTGCCATTTTTGTTCCTCTCTAGTGTATATATTTATCCTGCTACACATTAAAGCTGTAATTCCCGAACGGAATATACTGCTCTAAGCTGTTTCCTGTAGTGTTATCGATTACATATCTATCGATTTCAAAGTCTAATTGCCTAAAATCAAACCCATTATTCTGTATATTTAACAGTATTTGGGCACTTGTACCAGGCTTACAGTAGCATAGCGGAATAGCACTTACATACCCTAGTTCTTCTACAGTATTGGTCTGTGCTGTAGACATCCATAATGGTAAGAAGTTCTGCTCTGTAGTACCTACTTTGCTTAAATTTTCTCTCATATTAGTTATGTTGCTAATATATCTAGTTTGACTGTTTGGATCACTGATTTTTACAGCATCACTTGATACCTTAATAGGTGTTCCGTTTGGTCTAAATCTAAATGGATCACTTGATGTAGTTGCTACCAGTCCTGCTGTAAGTTCAGCACCAGTTCTTGTTGTGACCTGTATAATACCATTTGCGTCTATAACAATGCTACCACCATTTCTTGCCAAGATAGCCAAGTCATTTCCTAATGCTCTTACTAGGACAGTTTGACCTATTGAATTAATGACTTCAAATACTGCCAATCCTGCACCTTCTTTAGATGCATCATCTCCTGTTTCATATTCAACACTATCAACTGTAATTTTTCTATCATTTAGAATAGTTTGTTTAGCCGCCACTGATTGTACACCTGATGTTATATCACTAGGATCAATAACTTCAACATATATTACTTCATATATAGTATCAGTACTTCCAGTCTTTCTTGCTATTGCAGATTTAACTGCACCCATCTTAAATCTTTTACGTTTGTGATTTTTTCTAGTCGCCGCAATATATTCTCTAATCTCTTTTGTTTCCAATCCTGAGTATACCAACATTTTGACTTGCTTTTGTAAACCAAATTCTGGGTCGTTTGGTCTATAAATTGATGCGGGTGTAAACACATTAGGATCACCTATAAAGTTGCTGTATGCAGACCTCTGTGTGCTTTTAAGAAGGGGTTTTACGTAGAGATTACTGTATGTAATGTTGTTAGGATCGCTTACTACTATATTGAATTCTCTAGTTGTAGCACTGAAACCAAATCTGTCTCTTGCTCGAATTGTAAATTTGAATTTTCTATCTGTTGTAGTTGTGCCACCGTCCATTGAAAAGTCATTGCCATCAATAGTTGTCAATCCTAGTAATGTACCACTTGCAAATTGTCTTACCTTACCAACTATTTCACCATTGTAATTTAATACAAGTCCTGGAGGTAAACTTCCTGCTGTAACATCATACAATAATGATGAAGTTGAAACTGTTGTCGTTGCACTTACGGCAAATGTACTGATAAAGTTTGCATTAATACTACCAAGGTCAGCGGCAGTATTCCAAGTTATTGTGCTTTCTACTTCACCTAATATTTTTATTGTAAATGTTTTTTGTTTTTCAGCTATCAAAGATGCTTTGCTAATGCTTGTATATCTTTTAGCTGAAACAGTAAATTTATATTCTTTGGTAACCGCAGGCATATACGGAACTCGTCCTGCAATTTCACCAGTTGATGGATCTATTGACATTCCTGGTGGTATAGTGCTTGGAGTGCCATCATCATTATTTTGCTGAAGTTCATATGACAATACACCAGTAAGTGTGTTAGGATCAAATACTTCTAAGAAAATTGTAACGTAGTTGTTAGCTCTTTTATAACCTAAGTCTGCTGGAGTTAACCATAATGGAGTTCTAAGGTATGTGTTATCAGCAGTAAATATTCCTGTGCCAATCTGCATAATAGTATTATCTGCACGTAGGAAATCATCACCAACTAAAAATATTTGAAACTTACGTTTTTCAATAACATCACCATCACTTACACTTACAGTAAATTCATAAATTCTGTTTAGTTTCTTTGGACTCTGTGTAGGTATTGCATAGTCATAACCTTGTGTGTCATAATAGTAACTTTCAAAACCGTTTGCACTTCTCATTCCATAGTCAAATGCAAATGTGTCGTATTGTGTTTGATCGTAGTATCCATTTCCACTTCTAGCATCTAAGGCCATTATAGGATCTACTATACCAACTAGCTTACCATCTGTGGTTAGCGTTATTCCTGGAGGTAGCGTACCGTCACCATCTGATATAAAATATTCTAAACTTTGTCCTGTTGGTAAATCAGCATCAATGGCACTTAATTGAAAGTCAACAATACTACTATCTAAAATGTAAAAACTATTGTTAGGACCTAAAGGTAGTTTACCTTGTGCGGTTGTCCAAACTGGAGCATCTGGACCTTGTATCTCAATCTTAAATGTTCTGTCTCTAGTACCATCATTATTTTTTGCTCTTAAAACAAATTCAAACTCTGTATCTCTTGCTACTTCAAATGGTGTACCTACAATTTTGTTATCTAATAAACGCATACCATCTGGTAAAGAACCACTTATAAGAGTTATTACATCTGTGTTTAGATTTATGTCTGTAACCGAACCTGCTTCTAAAAATATGTCTGGAGCACTTGCTTGAGTATATGTTAATTGGTTACCTACTATTTGCTTCATATAATTAGTAAGGTCATGTGCCGCAGGTGTCTTGTAATGTAATACTTGTCCTGCTAGATATGAATAATAGTAAACACCTGTAACACCATAATACACACCTCCAGCATCAGGAATAATGCCACCTGTGTATCCTTGTGTCTTTGCTACTTGGTATACACTATTTTGAGCTTCTAAGAAACTATAACCAAAAGAATGTGAACCACCTGCATAAGGAATCACAGTATCAGCAGTTCCATGTATGTTTAAAAACTTTCTTGGTTTGTAAGGTGTCTTTGCAGTATTATATTCTGCTGTAGTTATTCCTGTCTGTCCAGAAGGAATATAAAACGTATCATTTCTAAACATAGGATCAAAAAATTGTGTAGCTATTGTACAAATAACATCTAATCCTGGATCATCTATTTGCACGTAGGCTCTGTTGGCCAATGCCGCACCATTACTAAATCCTACTATTCTAATTTTTGTATTGTCAACGTTAGAATAACCTTTTAGTTGTGTAATTAGATCTTGCAACATTTCTATATCTGGTGCTTTGGAAGTTTCGTGTGCAACGTTCCATGAATTAGCATAACCAGTTGGTGCAATTAGTATATGATCACCTAAGTAATTTTCCCAAGCATTGATTTCATTAGGACCGTTACCACCATTACCATGTAATAGTATTGCAACAGGCAAACGTTTATTTGTTAGTGCAGGTATAGTTGGAATTCTTATAGCAAAAGGATAATCATATGTTACAGATGATCCACCCTGTGTCCAAGTTTTAGAAATACCTATATTTGTAGCATTTTGTATTCTTGATTGTGGTGAAAGACTGATTGAAGTTGTTCCTGGGTCAAAAGCTGTTCCACTTGCTGATCCTGGAGCAATAGGCAACGTGATAGAACTCGTAACTCTTTCTTGTAGAGTTGCTAGTTTATATCCTGAATTTTGTGTCCACTGTGGTACTGCCATATCAAATCCTTACTGTTACAGTATTTATCGGATCTTGATGGCTATTAAAATGCTCTTTGTTGTTTTGTGCTAGGGCCAACAATGTATGGATATACGGGCTGTAAACTAGAATCTAATGTAATATGATAACAATAAGTTCCGTTTGTGTATTCTGGAGTTTTCTCAAATCTACCATTATATTCGTCTAGTAAACCTGTACCTATTTGATACTCGTGATCGTTAACAAATGTACCAGCTGTTTTGGCACCGTACAAGAAACCTCTACCTGTTGGTTCTGTTGAAAAGTATTGATAAGAGCTTGTCATTCTTACTACTGTTGATGATGGATCATTGTAGTCTGAATAACCATAAGGTCCATATATAGGATAACCATCAAAACAGTATCCTAAAATTTTACTATGTCCATCTGTGTGTCTAAAATGATCTCCACTGAAATTTGATCCAGTGTAATAAGTTGCCGCCGGAGTTGCACCTGTAACCATTGCTGTATTCCAACCTGCACTTGACTCTGATGAACCAGTTGGTAAATTTAAAAATTGTCCTGACATATAATGATATTGTCCTGAAAGTTCTGGCCAACCACCTGCGTCATCTCCACCATAGTTTGTTCTAAATTGTACTGCATTATATTCAAACCCTGTACCCGGTGCATCTGCACTAGGATCTAATCCTGGAGGAACTGCGCCTACTCCTGCTGATGGACTATAAAACACAACACCATTGTTAAAAATACCTAACGGTGTTAATGCTGTAACCAACTGTGGATTACTTGTATTCGTACCACCTCTGTATGTGAATGAATAATTATATGATTGTGCCGCCGCCGTATTGGCACTTGGTGAAAATGCGTTATTACCAAATGGTTTTCCAAATAGTGCTGGGTTAGGTAAACCGTTTGATGCTATAGTTAGTGTTGCCATTAGCTTATTACTCCTGCGTCAAAGTTTCTTGCATCTGGTGTCAATAAAGCACCAAAGTCAATATCAGTTTCGTATATTAACCAATCTGATAAACCTCTGATATCATTACTTAAACTTCCAAAGTCAAATCCAGCTGTGTTTGGTTCAATGTTTCTAATATCAACACCATGTACCAAACCTGTAACATTACCAGTTAAAGCACCGTTAAAGTTACTTGCTGTAAGTGTATTTACATTTGAAATATCATTTCCTTGTGCATCTAGGTTACCACCTAATTGTGGTGTAGTATCTGATACAACATCAGCAGTAGAATTTATAGTTAAAATATTGCCACTTATAGTTGTGTTAGCACCTGCTCCACCTTGAATATTTAATGTTTGCCCATCTGCTAACTGCATACTTCCTACATCAGAAACAACATTTAATTGTTGTAATCCGCCTGTAGCATTTATAGTAATACCTGTAGTAGAACTTGTAAGTGTTACGTTAGACCCTTGGACTAATTTTTTTAATTGTAATTGGGAACCGACTTTTTGTGCAAAAACACCTTCACCTGCATTACCTAAATTAGTAACAGTTGTGGACTCTGGTGAACGTAAATCTAAATCATCAAAGTTTTGATTTACTTTAATAAATGCTTCACGCAGATCATCACCTGTTCCGTCGTTTGCTAGTGTTCCTATGTTTATTGTTTGTAAAGCCATATTTCCTTATCCTATACTGTATTTATCTATTGATCATTCCCGCTAGTACCTCTAAATCTTAGAGGATTTGGACTGTTATAAGGCCAATGTGCTACCCTATTAGGAGCACCATATAAACGTGGGTAACTGTTAGAATAACTGAAGCTTTCTGCTGTACCACTATCGTATGCTGTTGGTGTACTATTATCTGTTAAAAACTTTTTAAACTGTGCCGCAGTTCCACCTGGATTTGCTTGTAACCATAACGCACCCATTCCACATATCT
>Ga0208390_1000326_pt1 | contig 16640 bp, 21 predicted proteins | sample Knorr_S7_td_Surf_FD_185594 | JGI IMG/M metagenome (GOLD analysis project Ga0208390, IMG submission 185594) | Marine microbial communities from Southern Atlantic Ocean transect - Knorr_S7_td_SurfaceA_ad_6m_LV_A (SPAdes) (version 2) | ecosystem: Environmental > Aquatic > Marine > Oceanic | place...
CCAGACTGGATTGCAGATATATTGCCTGGAGATTATCCTGTTCATAATAAAAACGGTATAGTTGAACAAAATTTTAAAGGTCAAGTATTAAAAATTGTAACTGGCGACTTTAAATTGTTTAGAATTCCTGTTCCATACGGGCATATTTGGGATTCGTTCATGAGAGTATTTTTAGGTTTAATATTTGGAATATTAATTGGTGTTCCCTTAGGACTATTTATGGGTCTTAATAGATTTGCAAAAGGTTTTTTTGATCCCTTGATTGAACTTTATAGACCTGTGCCTCCTTTAGCCTGGGCACCACTTATAATTTCTGTACTAGGAATTGATAATACAGGTAAAGTATTTTTACTTTTTATGGTCTCTTTATCAATAATGATTATTTCTGCACGAGCTGGGGCTTCAGGAACACAACTTTCAAAAATTCATGCTGCTCATTCACTAGGCGCATCAAAAAAACAAATATTAAGATATGTTATTTTTCCAAATTCACTTCCTGAAATACTAACAGGTATTAGGGTTGCTGTAGGAATGTGTTGGGGTACTTTGGTTGCTGCTGAATTTTTAGCTGGTACAACTGGCATAGGATTTGTTGAGAACGTTGCAAAAAAATATTTCCAATACGAGGTTATTTGGATAACAATTTTTATAATGGGTATGCTCGGATTATTATTTGATGTTACGTTAAGAAAGATCATTGATAAAACAATACCTTGGAGAGGTAAAGGATAGTTAAATTTTTGATATCTAATGATTAATTGGGGTATTTTAGGATATGGTAGAATGGGTTTATCCTTTTCTAAAGTGATTAAAGAAACTTCGAATTCAAAGCTAATTTATATAGGAAGTAAAACTGCGAACAATAAATCAGAAAATATATTGAAAGGTTACGATGATGTGATAAAGGATAAAAATATTGATGCAATATACATAGCAACTTTAAATAACACCCACAAAGATTTAATATTACAAATTTTAAAATCTGACAAACATATTTTATGCGAAAAGCCGTTTGTAATTGATTTAGAGCAAGCATTAAAAATAAATCAAAATGTTATTTCATCTAGTAAAAAATTCTTTGAAGCAATTGCATATTATTCTCATCCTCAAACTTTAAAATTACTAGAAATTATTAATAACAACGAAATAGGAGATATTATACAAATCGATAGCAGTTTTGGATATAAATCAAAAGAAAATATTAAAAAAAGAATTTACAACAAAGAATTTGGAGGAGGAGCAATATTAGATTTAGCTTGTTATCCTATTAGTTTTGCAATGTTGTTTTGTAAAGAATTTAATAATTATAAGTTTTTATCAAAAAAAATTGAAATGGCAAAGACAGGTGTCGACAAACATGCTGAGGCTAAAATTTTATATGACAATAAAATTCAATTAAATATATCTGTAAGTATTAGTTCTCACTTAGATAACAAATGCATTGTTTACGGTACAAAAGGTAAAATCACAATTTTGAATCCTTGGATGCCAAGTAATAAGTCTGCTTTAGAGATTGAAAATGAAAAAAGGTATTATAAAAAATTTATTGAATCCCCAATGTCAACTTATGCAAATCAAATACAAAACGTTTCAGATTATTTTTTAGGTAAAACAAAAAATGATTTCAATTTATTTGATATTAATAAATCTGTAATGTGTATGAAAATAATTGATAAATGGATAGAAAAATAAAATGATTATATGGTTAGCGTCTTATCCAAAGAGCGGGAACACATGGGTAAGATCATTCATTTCAACTTTAATGGAAACAGAAGATGGAAATTCTGATTTAAGGAATTTAAAATCAATTCCGCAATACCCTACAAGATCTTTTTTTAGTGGAATTTTAAAAAACTATGAAGATATGCATGAAATTAAGAAAAAATGGATACCGTCGCAAGATATTATAAATTTAGATAATAAAGTAAAATTTTTTAAAACCCATCACCTAAATTGTAAAGTCGATGAGTATGAATTTACAAATTTACAAAATACGCAAGGCGTTATCCACATCGTAAGAGATCCAAGAAATGTTATTACATCAATTAAAAATCACTATCACATTAATGATTTTGATGATGCGTTGAAATTTATACTTAATGAAAAAAATTGTATAGGTTTTGCAAAAAATAACAAAATAACGGAAAATGTTTTCCCAACAATAATTAGCTCTTGGAAAAGTCATTATAATTCTTGGAAGAAAGTTAACAAGAATTATCTATTAATCAAATATGAAAATTTGTTAAACAATCCTGAGACTGAATTTAAAAAAATATCAAGTTATGTATCGAAATTTTTAGATTTAAGTTTTGATGAAAATAAAATTTTAAACAGCATAAAAACTAATTCCTTTGAAAATTTAAAAATACAGGAAGAAGAAGGTAAATTTAATGAGAAAGTTGCAGATGACACGTCAAAAAAGGATTTTTTTTATTTAGGTAAAAGGAATAATTGGAGAGAGTTATTAAATAAAAACTATATTGATGAAATAAATAGCGAATTTAATACTGAAATGAAGGAACTTGGTTATATTTAAATTTTTGATGAAAAAAAACGAACTAAAAAAAATAATATTTAAAATTTTAAAAAAACATAAATTGGTTCACAAACATTCAAATATATGTGCTGATGCAATAATTAACGCAGAAATAGTCGGTGCACATTCTCATGGATTATCAAGATTAAAAATGTACTGTGATAGAATTAAAAAAAATTTAATCAATCCTAAACCTAAATTTAAAATAAAAAAATATTCTAATTCAATTTTGCATTTAGATGCTAATGACTCTATAGGTTTTGTGGCTGCTGACTTTGCCATAAAACAAGCAATTAAACTTGCAAAAAGGACCGGCATAGGAATTGTTGGAGTTAAAAATAGCGGACACTACGGGCTTTCTGGATATTATATAGAGCAAGCTGTTAAGAAAAACCTTTTAGCCTTGTGTTTTACAAATGCTCCTCCAGCTATAGCGCCTTATGGAGCAAAAAAAAGTTTATTTGGAACAAATCCAATTTCTTTTGGAACCCCATCTGGATCCACAGCTCCATTTATATTTGACTCCTCAATGTCTAAAATCAATAGGGGTAAAATAAGAGTTGCAGCAAAAATGAATAAAAAAATTCCTTTTGATGTAGCATTAGATAAAAATGGAAATATTACAAGTGATCCAAAAAAAGCTTTGGAGGGTGTGCAATTGCCTATTGCCGATTTTAGAGGTTCGGGTTTAGCCTGGATGGTAGATATTTTAAGTGGAGTGTTGACAGGATCTGCCCACTCAGGAAAAGTAAAAGATCCTTTTGACGATTTTACTGGTCCTCAAAACGTTGGTCATTTTTTTTTGGTTTTAAAACATAATATATTTATAAATAACTACTTAAATAGAATTAAGGAAAATATTAAAAATGTTAAAAAACTCCCTAAAATAAAAGGTGTTCAAGAGATTTTTTATCCAGGACAAAGAAAATTTAAAAAATATAAAATAAATTTAAATAAAGATATACTAATTTCTAATAAGATTAAAAATGAATTATTTGAACTATTAAATGATTAAATTTCTGTTTTTTTTATTTAACTTTTTTATTTTAACAAATTATTCAACCGCTTATGAATTTTCTTTAAAAAAAATAGCAGATTTCAACGCTCCATGGGGTTCAGCTTTTATAAACAAAGATGAATTGATTTTAACTGAAAAAAAAGGTGAAATAAAAGTTATAAATTTAATTTCTAAGAAAATAACTAAAATAAAACATAATCTTGATATTTTGGTTTATGGACAAGGTGGTTTATTAGATATCATTTACAATGACAATCATGTTTGGGTTTCCTATAGTGAAAACAGAGGAAACTGGGAAACAAGTACATCAATAGCAAAAGGTAAATTTGATAAAAAACAAATTAATTTTGAAAATATTTTTCAAGCAGAGCCCCCTATAGACTCAGGCTACCATTTTGGATCAAGATTAGTAATAAAAAACGATCATTTATATGCATCTGTTGGAGAAAGGGGAATGGGGATGATTGCCCAGGATCCAAGTAAACACCCTGGAAGCATTATTAGAATAAATCTTGATGGTACAGTTCCAAAAGACAATCCACATTTTGAAGATCAAAAAGATTGGTTGCCTGAAATTTATCAAATTGGAATTAGAAATCCGCAAGGTATGGCGCTTTCAGATTTTGATAACAAAGTTTATATGAGTAACCATGGAGCAAAAGGTGGCGACTGGTTTGGGGAAGTTAAAAAATCTGAAAATTATGGATGGAAAATTTTAGGTTGGGGCGGGACAAATTATAGTGGCTCTGAGATTGGACCTAAATGGAAACCAGGATACACAAAAGCAATTAAATATTGGGTACCATCTATAGCTACAAGCGCAATCGCTATTTATAATGGAGAGGAATTCTCTGCCTGGAATGGACATGCATTGATCACATCATTAAAAGATATGTCATTAAGAAAACTAGATTTTAAAGATAAAAAAGAAAACAAAGTTTTAGAAGAAATCATATTCCAAAATGAAATCGGGAGGATTAGAGATATTCAAATCCAACCTATAACAGGTAAAATATTTATTTTAACAACTAAAGCTCTTTGGAAAATGGAAAGAAGTTATTAAGCTGAAATTATAAAACCTATAACGCAAATAAAACTAAAAAAAGTAAATATAGCTATTCTTCCAACCATCTTCTCTTTTTTTTGTTGCTCATAAATTTTACGTTTAAGAACATCTATATTTACCTTTTTTGGGGTCTTCTTTGATATATAGTTTTCAGCTATAGATGTTTTATTAAGGTTTTCTGTGCTCATACTTAATTAAATCACACTCAAATTTTTTAACCATGAGACAAATGTTCAAATTGGGTTGATTTTATTTTGAATTGTGTTCAATTTGGGTTTTATATAATGGAAAAAATACCAAGTATAAGTTCTGAAATTAACAAAGTAGAGGTAAACAAATTTATTTTTAATAATTTCAATTCAATAAGCCCATATTTTTACAAATTAATTTCAGAGTGGATGTCTGATGCGTATAAAATTTTTAAAGATTTAGACAAATTTTTAATATTAATTTATTTAATAAATACTGACTTCGAGTTTTTTAGAAGAAATAATTTAAATATAACTTACGAAAGTTTTTATAAAGATAAAACATTAGAAATTAATAAAATTAATCTTATACAAATTTCAAAAGATTTAAATATACCTAAAGAAAGCGTTAGAAGAAAAATTTCTGAACTTGAAAAAAAGGGTGTTATTAAAAAAAAAGGAAAAAAAATTTTTTTAGATAGATCAGCTTATGAGTCTCAAGAGCCTATTAATACTTTAAAAAATGTATCTGTATTACTAAGTAAATTTTCAGAAATATCAAAAAAAAAAAATTTAACAATAAAATCATTGGATAGAACTGAAGTATCGAAATTAATCAAAAACAATTTTTCTTTTTGTTGGTATCAATTTTTTAAATTTATATTTTCATATTGTTACAGATGGCGAAAATACTTTGGAGATTTAGAAATTATGTTGATAGGTATTACTATAGCCTTCAACTCAGTTACTACAGCATCTATAAAACTTAAGGGTATAGAATCTTATATTGACAAATGGAGGGAAGAAATTCTTCAAAATAACATTCGTGGTATCAATGCAATGTCTATATCTGAAATTACAGGGATACCACGACCAACAGTTATAAGAAAGATTAACTATTTAATTAAATTAAACATGGTTGAAATGGACAAAAATAAACTTCTTAATATTAAGTTTAATAACAAATCTTATAAAGAGACTTCAGAATTACAAAATGAAACTATTAATGATTTGGGTATCTTCATTACTAGAACTTTCAATCAGATCAATATTAATTAGAATTTCTTAACAAGTACATAAATATAAATGCAGTTATATACATTATTAATGCATATGCTGCAGTGGGTATTACATAAATAATGTCATTAAAAATTTGTGTTGCAACAAAAACTGCCAATGTACCATTTTGTAAACCACATTCAATTGCTATACATCTTCTTTGTTCTATATTGGATGAAAAAACCTTAGCCAAATAATATGCAAATATCATCATGACTATATTAAGAGTTAATACAATAACGCCTGCTTGAGATAAATAAGACAAAATATTATTTCTCTCCTCTATCCAAATAGCTGCAAATACAATTAAAAATAAAAATCCTGTCGTTCTTTCTATAAATTTTATATTGTTCGAAATAAAATTTTCATTAAATTTTCTAATTATCATTCCAATAAATACCGGTAAAGTAACTACACCTGCCATTTTTAAAGCTATTCCAGTCATAGTGATTTCTTCAGATATATTTGAAACTCCAATAAGTTTTGCAGATGAAAAAACAATTAATGGAACAGATATTATGCTAATTAAACTACAAACAGCGGTTAATGAAATAGATAATGCTACATCTCCTCTAGCAAATTTTGTCATTACATTTGAGGTTACTCCCCCGGGTGCTGCAGCAATAATCATTACTCCTAATGCTATAGCTGTTGGTACTTTAATTACTAAAAGTAAAATATAAGCAATAATTGGTAAAAGAACTATTTGGGAAAAAATTCCTACAAAAAAAATTTTTGGGTTTTGTAAAACTCTTTTGAAATCGTTTACGGTAAGACCTAAACCTAAGCCAAGCATTATTAATGCAAGTGCTAAAGGAGCTATTTTAGTAACTATGTCCATATAATACCTTAAAGGTCTAAGATATTTTAGGCAAGTTTACTGGGGTAAACTATTTGTGAGACGACGCGCAAATATCTTTAATAACTGGTGTATTAGCACAATCTCCACATTTCGTTACTTGAACTATACAGCCATCATCTAGTTTTTTTACATCCACAACTCTATGACATTTTGAACAAGTCGACGAAATTGTTAATCCACATTTTCTGCAATTATAAGTTTCGAGTTCCATATTAAAATATTTAATCTGAAAAAATTTTATTTCAATTACTTTTGTTAAAAATGATAATCATTATCAAAAAAAATTAAGTAAAAAAAAAATTATTTTTTAATTTTTTTGAGAATGATTTTCATTACTACGGATGAATAAATTTATTTTTTTCTTTTTGATATTCCAAGTTTTTCGCTATGTCTTAGTCTTAAAACAACTATTGCAGCAGCAATTAACAATATAGCACCTGCTTCATATAGTAATGCCGATGGATCCATTGATTTACCTTGAAGTATAATAAATCGACTGAGTGCAGTAATTGCAATTAACAAAGGCAACGAAATAGATATAGATTGTTGTTCCCAAAATACCCGGACCATAGCCATCACCTCTAAATACAGAAACATTAAGAGTAGATCTGCTAATGTAACACTTTGGTTCAAAAACATAGTTCTTATTTCGATACCAACAGCAATTACTGTGCTGACAAGAATTACTCCTAGTAGAATTAATTGCAAAGTTTTAGTAATGTTATCCATATAAAGTTAGAGTTATCATTTTTAAATTATAATTCAATTTATTAATTTATTTCTAAATTACCTAATATAGTAAGTTTTTTGTCGGTTAAAATCATCTCTCCTGAAGAAGTTCCCTTATTAAGTAATTCAGAAATTACTACAAAATGCGTAACAATTATTAAATTAGAATCACCTTCCCAATTATTAAGAAAATTTTTTAATTCCTTAATCTGCTTTGACTTATTTTTAGCAAACCTTGCTTCGTAAAAAGAATTTAATGCACTAAATGTTTGAAAATTTCCAAATGCTATATTAGCTGTATCTTTGCATCTACACCATTCGCTTGATAAAACTTTATCAATTTTAATATTTTTATTTTTAAAAAAAATTCCAATTCTTTTAGATTGCGATCTACCCTCTTCATTTAAATTTCTTTGTGTTGAGCAATCATTAATATTAAAATTCTTTGGGTCGGCAGTTCCTGGTGCAAGAGCATGTCTCATAAAAATAATTTTTTTTCCTTCTTTTAAATAATTGACAAATTTTTCATTTGAAAATGAAGTATTTGGAATAAGAATTATAAATAATATTAATAATTTTCTCATTAAATTAAGAGATATATTAATCCTATCATTTGAATGAAATTAATTAAGACTGATGTTCCGTGCGCATATTTAAATTTTTTTTCTTCATTGTTGTCTTTAAATTTATTTATTATTGGCATTAATATAAATTGCGCAAAAACAAAAGATATAGCCAAAGATAAAGTTATATAAAAACTTAATCCTAATGAAGAAATAATTATGAATAAAATAACTGCAATAGATAAAAAAATTAGATTTACAAAATAATAATATGGAAAAATTTTTCTGACAAATTTTCCGGCATTTTCAGCATCTAGTATTTTAAATATCATCGGTGCTAACACAAATGAAAAAAAAATCATCATTCCTAAACTTATTGCTAAAATAATTTGAATTAAATTTTCCATTTCTAGTGGCAGCTAATATTATATTTCTTTAGTTTATAATAGTTGTATGGCAATGGTGTAATAAAACCAACTAAAAGCATAATTGGTATAACATACCAATTTAAAACTGCTCCGCCTGTGATCAAATAATCTGTTAAGTTCATTGCTACTTCCATACTAATCATAGATATAAAGCTCATCCCGAATGCTGTCTTAATTGCATTTTTAAAACTGAAGTTCTGTTTAATTAATATTATAGTCTCCAGAGCAATACTTGTTATTAATCCATTAATAATGGCTAGTATCATTATACCCAATACTGGAAAGGGAATTTCAGATAATTGAAAAAACAAAATTGTTCCAAAATCTCCAATAGAACAACCTAACAAACACCAAGCAGTATTTTTAGAACTTTTTCTCCATGTGTGTCTACAATTCCAATTTATTTTAATTGTTTCTGAACTCATATTTTCTATCTAAATAATTATTTTTATGTTCCAATGCATCAAAGTGACCAATTTTAACTGTTATTTCTATTTTATGCCATATTAACTTAATATATAAAGACCAATTAAATGCTATCAGATAAAGAAATTGTATGTCCAAATAATCTTTTGGATGTTGCTCATCAAAAAAAAGGAATCTCGGCTGGTATTGTTAATGCTGGTAAATCTATAACTATGATGTCTGTTATGGATGCGGTAAATGAAAATTTAATCACTCCAACATTTATTGGAAATAAAGAAGAAATTGAAAAATGTGCTTTGGAGTTAAATTTTGACATATCTGAATTTGAAATCTTAGATGAAAAAAATGAAAATAAGACAGCAGTAATAGCAGCAGAATTGGCTTCTAAAGAAAAAATTAAAATCATTGTAAAAGGCCATATTCATACTGATGTATTAATGAAAGAAGTAATCAAAAAAAAATATAATTTAATTGGTAAAACAAGATTAAGTCATATTTGGCATATGACTCTAGATAAGGAAGATAAACCTCTGATAATTACAGATGGAGCATTAAATGTAAGCCCAAATGTAAAAACAAAAATGCATATCCTAAAAAATGTAATTAATTTTTGTAATAGAATTGGAAATGAAAGACCTAAAGTATCGATTTTATCTGCCACAGAGGAAGTTCTTGATAGTGTTCAAAGTTCATTGGATGCAAAAGAGATCACTGAACTTGCGAAAAAAGAAAATTTAAAAGCCGATGTTTTTGGACCTTTGGCATTTGACAACAGTATTTCAAAAAAATCTGCAGAAATTAAAGGTATAAAAAATGTTGTTGCAGGAGATGCGGATGTTTTACTAGTGCCGAATGTAGAGGCAGGTAATGCATTAGTAAAAATTATGGTCTATTTTATGGGCGCATGTGCAGCTGGTGTGGTTGTTGGTGGTAAAGTTCCTATAGTTATTACATCAAGATCAGATGTAGCAACTGCAAGATTAGCATCCATTGCAGCAGCTGTTGTTGCTTTAGATTAATTAATGAAATAGAATTTTGTATGGGAATAAAGTATTTAAAAAAATCACCGAAACAACCCTCTACTGACGATGTAAAGACAAGAGAAATAGTTCAAAAGCTTCTAAGTGAACTTGAAAAATCAAGAGAAGAAGGGTGCAAGGAGTTAACAAAAAAATTTGATAAATACGATGGAGATATAATAGTTTCAAAAGAAAAAATTAATGAAATAAGCAATACTTTAGATCAAAAAACAAAAGATGATATAAAATTTTCTTATGACAGAGTTAAAAAATTTGCTGAAGCACAACTTAAAAACTACGGTCAAGATTTTGAAGTTGAACTTTCAAAAGGTTTATATGCTGGTCAAAAATTAATTCCTGTAAATACTGCTGGATGCTATATACCTGGAGGTAGATACGCGCATATAGCCTCAGCTGTAATGAGTGTTACAACCGCAAAAGTTGCAGGTGTTAAAAATATTATTGCATGTAGCCCACCAAAAGATGGGGTCGGTGCGAATCCTTCTGTTATTTATACTGCTAATCTATGTGGAGCGGATAAAATATTAAATCTAGGTGGTGTGCCAGCAATTGCTGCAATGACATATGGTATGTTTGGAAATGAACCGGCAGATATGTTGGTTGGTCCTGGAAATCAGTTTGTAGCAGAAGCAAAAAGAATTTTATTTGGAAAAGTAGGTATAGATTTATTTGCCGGACCTACTGAAATTGCAGTAATAGCGGATGAAACAGCAGATCCAGAAATTGTTGCTGTTGATTTAGTTGGACAAGCTGAACATGGATATAATTCTCCAGCTTGGCTTTATACCACAAGTAAAAAACTTGCAGATGATGTAATGAAAAGAGTTCCAGAATTAATATCAGAATTACCTGAGCTACCAAGAACTAGTGCTGAAGCTGCATGGAGAGATTACGGAGAAGTAATACTATGTGAAAACGATGAGGATATGGCCAAGATAAGTGATGAATACGCTCCAGAACATTTAGAAGTACAAACTAAAAATGACAAATGGTTTCACGAAAGATTAAAAAATTATGGATCATTATTTATTGGAGAAGAAACCACTGTAGCTTATGGTGATAAATGCTCAGGAACAAATCATATTTTGCCAACCAAAGGTGCTGGAAAATATACTGGTGGTTTATTCGTTGGAAAATTTATTAAAACCTTGAGTTTCCAAAGGATGACTAAAGAATCTACTAAAGAGGTTGGTTCTGCTGCCGCAAGAATTTCAAGATATGAAGGTATGGAAGCCCATGCCCGAACAGGTGATGTAAGGTTAAGAAAATACGGTTTTTCAAATTAAATCTATTATATCCATAAACACATAACTAGACAAAACTGTCATAAATATAATAATAAAAAAATTTATTGTTTTCCATGTATTTGAATTAATTAAGTTGCTAGAAAAATATTTTGCAAGATATCCCAACGTAAAAAAAAATAAAAAAGATGCAATAGAAGCACCAAAACCAAATAGATATTTATTGGCAATTAAAAAATTTTTTGAAAAATTTCCTAAAAAAAAAACTGTATCGGAATAAACATGAGGATTTAAATAGGTAAATCCAAGAGTTTTGATTACTATTGATTTAAAATTTAAATTTTTATCCTCAAAGTTAATATTATTTTTTTTATACAAAGAAATTACTTTGTTATAAATAAAGTAAATCAAAAAAATGAATAATAAAATATTAAAAGTAAGCTCTACATTTTTTGTAAAATATATTTTTAAATATTCAAATAAAAAAATACCTAAAAAAATTAAAATAAAATCTGATAAAGAACAAATTAAACAAACAATAAATACATATTTTTTTTTAAGTCCCTGCTCTATTACAAATATATTTTGTGCTCCAATGGCTAAAATTAAACTTATACCAGTAAAAAATCCAAGTAATAAAAAACTCATTTTTTGCTTAAAAGATCTGCTCTTAATGTGATTAATATAATTACAATAATTAAAGGTATACAAATTAAATTCATTATTTTCCAATTTGTTAAAACTATTAAAACACCTGCAGATAAACTTCCTAATGCATGAACAGAATAGACTACAAAATCATTAAAGCCTTGAGCTCTATATTTTTCTTCCTCATTGTATGTTAAAACTAATAAACTTGTTCCAGATATAAACAAAAAATTCCACCCAAAACCTAGAAAGATAAGCGCAATCATATAATTTAAAAATGACTGATCAAATAGACTTATTATTACTGTTATGCAGTATAGACCTACCCCAACATACATCATCTTTGAATGACCAATTTTTTTAACTAAATTACCAGCAATTAATGAAGGTAAAAACATACAGGCAACATGAATTTGTATAACTATACTTGTCTTGTTTAAGCTAATCCCCTCCATTACATGCATACTTAACGGGGTTCCTGTCATCAAAAAAGTCATAATAGCGTAACCAAACGCTGAAGATATAACAGCTTGCAAAAACCTTGGTTGAGAAACAAGTTCTAAATAACTTCTACCAGAATATTTAATTGATATTTCTATTTTTGAAGTATTTTTATAAAAGAGAAAGAAAATTGTTGGCAAGAAAGTTAATGCAGCTAGAGATAAATAAGATCCTACATACATATGATTGCTAAACATATCTTTAGAAAAATTTGCAACACTTGGACCTATAAAGGCTGAAACAATTCCTCCGAGTAAAATTATTGAAATAGCACGAGGTACTTTATCTTTGTTAACACTTTCAGCAGCCGCGAAACGATATTGATGTGTAAAAGCCATGCCCATACCCAAAAAAAAATTAACGAAACAATAAAGAGAAAAGCTTTGAATAAAGATTGAGTAAGCAGCTAAAATAGATACTGATGTATTTCCAACTGAAGCAACTATGAAACCAACTTTTCGACCTGTTATGCTCATCAATTTAGATGCAATGACTGCTCCAATTGCAATTCCAACGACAGAAATAGACATTGGCAGAGTTGATAAAGATTTTAATGGACTAATCTGTGACCCAATTATCCCACTTAGAAAAACAGTAACGGGTGCAGCAGTAAAACTGAAAATTTGGCTTAAAGTTAATACGACTAAATTACTATTCATAAATTACATTAATACTTTTGGAGGATATAATCATTGATTTTCTTATCAATTAATTAGATAACAATAACAAATACACTTGGGAAAATGATTGGAATTTTAGGAGGAATGGGAACTAGAGCAGGATTAGACTTCTGCAATAAATTAGCGAAATTAAACGTAGGTAAAACAGATCAGAAATATCCCCTCTTTCTATTATACAACAAATCAAATATTCCAAAAAGGCCTGAAAATTTAAATAGATATAATTACGTTTTAAAAAGCCTTATTAAAGGATGTAACTTATTAAAAAAAAATAAATGTAAATTTATTGTAATGCCCTGCAATACAGCACATCACTGGCATGAAGATTTACAAAAAAAAATTAAAATTCCAATTATAAGCATGCCAAAAGAAGTGTATTTACACACAAAAAAAACGTGTAAAAAAAATTCAAAAATCGGGATTCTTTGTACAGAAGCAACCTTAAAAACTAAAGTTTATAGTAAATATTTTAATAAACATTTTAATTTAGTCAGTCCAAGCAAGTCCCTACAAATTAGTTCGGTAAATAAAGCTATTAGACTTGTAAAAACAGGTAAAGTAAAAGAAGCTGAAAAAGCGATTAAACCAGCAGTAAATCATTTGATAAAAATTAATTGTAAAAAAATAATTTTAGGTTGTACTGAACTTCCAATTGCAATATTTGCTTACAAATCGTTTAAAAAAATTAAAAAATCTAAAACTTTTATTGATCCTAATTTATTATTAGCAAGTGTTTCAATGAAAAAATATAAATAAACTAATTAAATTTTTTTGTTTACTACAAAATAGAGTTTTCTTGGAAATGTCCCCTCTTCAAAACTTTCAATTTTTAAATTTTTAAAGCCATCAGTTAATTGATTTATTTTTATTTTGTTAAAAAAGTGTACTATAAATCCATCATTTTCGTACATGTCCTCCCCTCTATGAATTCCATTTTTATAATCACCATCATGTTCATTTCTTACAGTATAAATATTTAAACCATCAGGTTTTAATATTCTGCAGATTTCTCTATTAAGGTTGAATAAATTTTGATTACTTAATGCCATACAATATAGCATGTGTGAGAAACACCCATCAATTGAGTTGTCCTCAAATGGCAGTTTTTGTCTAATATCAAATACTTTAGTTTTAATATTTTTGAGTTTATCTTTATTAATTTTTTTATTAATTATATTTATGCCTGACTGGCTATAATCTAATGAAGTAACAGAAAGATTATTTATAGAGAAATAAATACTATCTCTTCCAAGTCCGGCCCCTAATTCAATTATTGTATTAATATTATTTTCTTGAAATATTTTTAAAGATTTTTTAGCTGGTTCACTTGCTTCTAAACCAAACATCTCAGGCTTATTCGAGAAATTTTTTTCCCAATGCTGAGATTGTTGGTTTAATAATTTAGTATCTAACTTACTTTTGTGGGTCAGGTACTTTTCTTAAATACGGCTTAATTGTTTCCCAGCCATCAGGATATATTTTTTTGGCTTCCTCATTTGTTACTTTGGGAACAATAATTACGTCCTCACCTGGTTTCCAATCTGCAGGAGTTGCTATTTTATGTTTAGCTGTTCTCTGCATTGAGTCAATTGCTCTTAGAATTTCAGCAAAGTTTCTTCCAGTTGTCATTGGATACGTAAGAAATAAACCAATTCTTTTATCTGGTCTAACAATATAAACTGTTCTTACAGTTTCATTATCTACTGCGGTTCTTCCCATAGATGTAGTTCCAGCATCACCTTCTAGCATATTATATAACTTTGCTACTTCTAATTTTTCATCTGCAACAATTGGATATTCTGGCTTCATCCCACATACATCTGTAATATCTTCTAACCATTTTTCATGATCAGATACAGGATCTACAGACAATCCCATCACTTTTACATTTCTTGCGTCGAAATCTGGTTTCATTCTTGCTAAAGCACCTAATTCAGTAGTACAGACAGGAGTAAAATCTTTTGGATGTGAAAATAACACACCCCAGCTATCCCCTAACCATTCATGAAATTTTATCTCTCCCATTTGGGTTTGTGCTGTAAAATCTGGTGCAACACTATTAATTTTTAAAGTCATTTATGTCTCCTTTTTATATTTAAATTATATGCAAGATTGATTTGCGTTGCAATTTTTTATAATATGAACAAATATATGATATTTCAGCAATTATTTGATGAAAAATCTTCAACCTACACTTACGTTATTTCTAGTGGAGAGGGACGTGAAGCTTTAATAATAGATCCAGTAATAGAACACACAGAAAAATATATTAAAATATTAGAAAATTTAAAACTTAAACTGGTTAAAGTAATTGATACGCATATTCATGCTGATCATATAACTGCACTTAATGAATTAAATAAAAGAACTAGTTGCGCAAGAGTTATGGGTGAAAATTCTAAATCCGAAGTTATAGATTTAAAAATCAAGGATGATGAAAAGGTTAAAATTGAAAACATAGAATTAAAAGCAATGTATACACCAGGTCATACTGATTGTTCATATAGCTATTTAATGAATGACAGGGTATTTACTGGGGATACATTATTAATTAATGGAACAGGTAGAACAGATTTTCAAAATGGCAGTTCTTATGATGCGTATGAATCTTTATTTAATAAATTGTTAAAATTACCAGAAAAAACACTAGTTTACCCTGCGCATGATTATAATGGTAAAAAATTCTCAACAATAGAGAATGAAAAAAATAATAATCCAAGGCTACAAGTTAAATCTAAAGAAGAATACGCGAATATTATGAAAAACCTGAATCTAGCAAATCCAAAAATGATGGATATTGCTGTTCCTGCTAATGTTAAAGGTGTAACCTTAGATCAAATTTAGAAGTTGTATTTAAAAATATTATAATTATATATTTAATATGGCTTGTGATAATCAAAAATGTACATGCAAAAATTGTACTAATGACAAATGTTCTTGCAGAGATTATAAAGACTGCGATTGCAAACCAGAGTCAAAATGTTGTTGTTGTAACGACTAAATTAATTTTAATTTAATCACTAAGAAAATTATGAATGAATTTTTAGAATCTATAATAAAAAGAGACCCAGCAGCTAAATCAAAAATATCTGTTGTTTTAACATATCCTGGAGTTAAAGCAGTATTTTTACATAGAATTGCTAATTTTTTTGCAGTAGCTAAATTTGATTTGATAGCAAGAATGATATCTCAATTCTCCAGGTTTATGACTGGAATAGAAATACATCCAAAAGCAAAAATTGGAAAAAATCTTTTTATTGATCACGGTATGGGCGTTGTAATCGGAGAAACATCTGATATTGGTGATAATGTAACAATTTACCATATGGCAACACTTGGAGGAATTTCTCCAAGTATTAATTCAGATGATCAAAGAGAAACAAAAAGACACCCTACTCTTCAAGACAACGTCGTTGTAGGATCGGGTGCCCAAGTTTTAGGACCAATAACAATTGGAAAAAACGCAAAGATAGGTGCTAATGCAGTTGTAACAAAAGATGTTCCTGAAAATGGAGTTATGGTAGGTATACCTGCTAAAAATGTGGGTACAGCTACTGAAGAATTTAAACCTTATGGTATAAGTGACGAGGAAAAAAATGAAGAATTTTCAGAATAATTTTATTTCAGGAATTGGAAATACACCTTTAGTTAA
>Ga0208390_1000327_pt1 | contig 16639 bp, 18 predicted proteins | sample Knorr_S7_td_Surf_FD_185594 | JGI IMG/M metagenome (GOLD analysis project Ga0208390, IMG submission 185594) | Marine microbial communities from Southern Atlantic Ocean transect - Knorr_S7_td_SurfaceA_ad_6m_LV_A (SPAdes) (version 2) | ecosystem: Environmental > Aquatic > Marine > Oceanic | place...
TTTTAATTGCTTAATTAAGTCATTGAGCCATTTTTTTTTGTAATCATACTTTTCAGTGTCGACTGGATTACCATTAGGAGTGTAAATATTGATTAATTGGATATTTTTTTTCTTATATTCCATTTCAGCAGAAATTATTCTTGATTGTTTTAGTTTATCTTTAATTAAGTCTTTTCTGATATTCTTTAATTTTCCTTTTGAAATAATTGCTACGCCATTATAACTTTTTTGACCAAATACATGGCTTTCATAATCCATAGATGAAAAATCGTCATAAGGAAAATTTAAGTCCTCGGTTTTGATTTCCTGCATCATCAAGATATCAGGCTTATATTTTAGGAGATAACTTTTTATATTTTCAATTCTAGCCCTAACAGAATTTACATTCCATGATGAGATTATCATTAAAGTGAAAAGGAGACACCACAACCACAAGATGATTTTGTTTGTGGATTATTAATCTTAAATTGCTCACCAATTAATTCAGAGACATAATCAACTTCAGATCCCTTGAGTAAATCTGCTGAAGTTTTATCAATTAATATGTTTTGATAATTTAAATCATCATCATTTTTTTCTTTGTCAAAAGTGAATTCGTATTGAAAACCTGAGCATCCACCACCCTTGATAGCGATTCTAAAAAAAGAGCCTTTATCTTTTTTAGATAAAAGAACATTGATCTGTTTTAGTGCTTTATCGGTAAATTTAATTTCTTTAATCATAATTGATCACTGATAATAGTAATATAATGCTAAAAATTAAATTTTAAAGGATGAAAAATTACTCAAAACTAGGTTTATTCAAAAGTACGGGGAGAATATTTTATGAAACACCCTCAAAATATAGATCTTCATTTCAAAGAGATCGAGATCGAATTATACATAGCGCTTCGTTTAGAAGATTAAAACATAAGACCCAAGTGTTTGTAAATACAGAGGGTGATCATTATCGAACTCGAATAACACATTCGATGGAAGTATCTCAAATTGCAAGGTCTATAGCACGTTATTTCAATTTAAATGAGGATTTAACAGAAACTTTAAGTCTTGCTCACGATTTAGGTCATACTCCATTTGGACATGCTGGTGAGGATTCTTTGAACGATTGTATGTCTAATCATGGTGGTTTTGATCATAATTTACAAACTTTAAGAATAGTTATGTTTTTAGAAAACAAATATCTTAAGTTTAGGGGCTTAAATCTTACAATAGAAACTTTGGAAGGATTATTGAAGCATAATGGTCCTACTAATAATTTAGAATTAGTTAATGAAATTGTTGGGATAAAAAATTTTAAAAATTTAATCAATTTTAATAAATTTTCATCATTAGAAGCACAAATTTCTGCAATATCAGATGATATAGCCTACAATAATCATGATATACAAGATGGAATAAATGCAAATTTATTTAATTTAGAAGAACTAGTAGAAATTAATTTCTTTAAAGATATCTACAGAAAATATAAAAAAAATGTTAATAAACAAAACTATAAAACCGTAACTTATCAAATTATAAGAGACTCCATTGATTTAATGATAAAAGATTTAATAAATAATACAAAAAAAAATTTAGTCTTGAATAAAGTTAAAACATTTAAAGATGTTATAAATTCCAATAATACTTTAGTTAATTTTTCAAAAAGTCTTAGAGATTCAGAAAATGAAATAAGATATTTTCTTAGATTAAAAATGTATAATCACAAAAATATTTTAAAAAAAAATGATAAAGGAAAATTGATTATTAAAAATTTATTTAAGAAAATTGAAAAAAATCCAAAAAAATTTATTACAATTAACGGGCTTTCTAAAAATAAGTATCGAGCAATTTCAGATTTCATATCCGGGATGACCGATAGATATGCTATTAATCTTTACAATAAAATTAAATGAATATTTTTGAAGAATATTTGGAAAAAATTAAGTTAATTCTTGAAGATTTAGCATCTAACAAAGAGTTAATATTACCCAATTCACTAGCAAGCATAAATACTGAACTACCCCCAGAAAAATTTAATTCAGATATTTCCACAAATGTAGCGATGGTTTTGTCAAAGATTAATAATAAATCATCCATTGATTTAGCGAATTATTTAGCCAAATTAATAAAAGAAAAGGATAATTTTGTTGATACAGTAACAGTTGTTAAACCGGGTTTTATAAATATTAAACTTAAAAAAGTTTTCTGGACTAATTTTACTGAAAAAATTATAAAAAATTCAAAAGTATTTGGAATAAATAATAAAGAAAAAAAGCATAATTATTTAATCGAATTTGTCTCCGCTAATCCAACTGGACCTTTACACGTCGGGCATTGTAGGGGGGCAATCCTAGGAGATGTTTTAGCCAATTTATTGTTATTTAATGAAAATATGGTCACCAAAGAGTACTATATTAATGATTATGGTAATCAAATAACTAACTTTACTAGATCAGTATATTTAAGAATCAGAGAAATTATTTACAAAGAACCTTTTCCATTAAAAGATGAAGATTTATATCCCGGAGATTATCTAAAAGATTTTGCTCATAACATAATTAATTCAAATAAAGAAATAGATTTTGAAGAATTTGAAAAGATTAATAAGTTTTTGACAGAAGTCTCATTAAATGAAGCATTAGATTTAATTAAAGAAAATTTAAATAGTCTTGGAATTAAACACGATAATTTTGTAAGTGAAAAAAAATTAGTCGAAAACAACGAAGTTGAAAAGACTGTAAGTTTTTTAAAAAATAATAAATTTGTTTATAAAGGCAAAATAAAAGCTCCTAGTGGTGAAAAAAATAATGATTGGGTTGAAAGAGAACAATTGCTTTTCAAATCGACAGATTTTGGTGACGATAAGGACAGAGCATTACAAAAATCTAATAATACATGGACTTATTTTGCGAATGATATGGCTTATCATAAGAATAAATTAGATCGTAATTTTGATTATCTCATTAATATTTTAGGTGCTGATCATGCAGGGTACATAAGTAGAATTACAGCTTCTGTGGATGCAATTTCAAATTCCAAAAATAAATTGATTTGTAAAGTTAGTCAATTAGTTAAACTAATAAAAGATAATAAACCTTTTAAAATGTCAAAACGAAAAGGAGATTACATAACAGTAGATGATTTGATTAATGAGGTTGGAAAAGATGCTACTCGATTTATCATGTTAAATAGAAGTAGTGATGTTGAGCTTGATTTCGATTTTGACCAAGTAGTTGAAAAATCCAAAGATAATCCGCTTTATTATGTTCAATATTGTTATGCTAGAATTGCTTCAATTTTTAGACTTACTGGAATAAAATTGGAATCTGAAATCAATATAGAAAATTATGACTTCGAGTATTCATTGGATGAAATAAATATTCTCAAAAAGCTTTCTGAATGGCCTAAATGCATAGATATTTCTTGTAGAAATCTTGAACCTCATCGAATACCTACATATTTATATGAATTAGCTTCATTATTTCATTCATACTGGAATTTAGGGAAAGATAATCCACAAAAAAGATTTATTGATAATCAAGGAAAAATTTCGAATGACAAATTAATTCTTCTAAAGGTTATTTCTAATGTTATTAAATCTGGAATGAAAATAATGAATGTTTCTATACCGGAAAAAATGTAATGACTAAAAAAATAAGATATTTTTTATTTTTATTGTTTATTTGTTTATTTTTTTTTCTATCAGCAAAGCATTACATCTCTGATGAAAATAAAAAAAGATCTTATAGAACTCTAAGTTCTATTGATCAAAAGATTGAGAATTATACAAAAAAACTACCGGTTCTAGAGGACGATACAAACAATATTATTGAATATGTTGAACAATCAAATAACAAAAAAAGAAAAAAATTTAATTTTTGGAAATTATTAGAATTCAATGAATAATCGTAGGTCATTCATTGTGGGTATTAAAGGAACTAAACTATCTGCAAAAGAAGTTGTATTTCTAAGAAAATATAAACCGTGGGGTGTTATATTGTTTACTAGAAATATTAAATCAATTAACCAAGCACAGAAATTAACTTTATCAATACGAAGAATTTTTATGGACAAGAAGTATCCAATATTAATTGATCAGGAAGGTGGGAGAATTAATAGATTAAAAAGTATTATAAGTTTTGATAATCTTACCTCAGAATACTTTGGTGACATATATAGAAAAAGAAATGATAAATTTAAATTTTTTTATAAATTATTTATTGATAAAACATCTTATTTACTCAAATCAATTGGAGTAAATATTAATACAGTCCCCGTTTTAGATTTAAGAACTAAGAATTCGTCAAATATAATTGGTGATAGAGCATTTTCTAATGATCCAAAAATTGTTTCTAAAATCGGAGATTATTGTATTAAATTCTATAAAGAAAATAGAATTGGAACTGTAATTAAGCATATACCAGGACATGGTTTAGCAAAAGTAGATAGTCATCATTTTACACCTGTCGTTAATAAGTCACTCAAATATTTGTTAAAAAAAGATTTTTCATCATTTAAGAAGAAAAAATCCTTTTTTGCTATGACTGCACATATTGTCTTTAGTAAAATTGACAAAATCAACACTGTAACTCATTCAAAAAAAGCAATTAAACTAATAAGAAGTAAGATTGGTTTTAAGAATATTTTAATTTCTGACGATTTATCAATGAAAAGCTTAAAGGAATCCATGAAAAATAATACAATTAAAACGTTTAAAGCAGGTTGTAATTTGGCATTACACTGTAATGGGAATTTAAAAGAGATGGAAATAGTAGGAAAAAACTCACCATATTTAGATAAATTCTTACAAAAAAAAACATCACAATTTTACAAATTTTTAAGTTAATATTTAATAATGATAGAAAACGATTCTGCACTCTTTAAAGTTGATGTAGAAAATTATGCAGGACCACTTGAAGTTCTTCTTGATTTAGCAAAAGCTCAAAAGGTAAATCTTGAAGATATATCAATAACAAAACTTGCTGATCAGTTTCATGATTTTATAACAAAAGAAAAAAATTTGAATTTAGAAGTTGCCTCTGAATACCTATTAATGGCTACATGGTTAGCATATTTAAAGTCTAAATTATTGTTACCAGATACACCTGAAGAAGAATTTAAAGTTCAAGAAGTAGCTGAAAAACTCAAACTTCAATTAAAAAAATTAGAATTAATTAGATTATTATCTGACCAAATGCTTAAAAGAAAAAGATTAGGTAGAGAAATTAGAACTCGAGGTAGCAAATCAGGTATCAGATCAATCTATAATAGTGAATATAAGATTAATTTATTCGAGTTATTAAAAACATATTCATCTATAATAATGACTAAAGATTTTCAAAAAATTAATATACCCAAGCTACCAGTTTTTACCTCCGAGGATGGAATTAAGACAATAACTAATTTTTTTGGAAAACTTTTGAGTTGGAAAAAACTAGATGAATTAATTCCTAAAAATTTTAAAAACGGCTCTGGCTATGAAAAAACTGGAAAAGCTGGAATCTTTGCAGGTTCCTTAGAACTTGTAAAAGATGGTAAATTAATAATTAAACAAAATAATCTTTTTGATGATTTATATGTTAAAGAAAAAAATGATTAAAAAAAAGATAAAAAAAAAAGATAATGTAATTTCCTTTCCGTCTAAACTTTCACAAGTTGAAAAGGAGATAGAGGCAATAATTTTTGCTGCAGCTGAACCATTAGATCTTGAAACTATTGAGAATAAAATTTCTAAAAAAGTAAATATTGAAAAAATTTTATTAAAGATACAGGCTGAATATTCTCAGCGAGGTATTAATTTGGTATGTATTTCAAAAAAATGGTCTTTTAGAACCTCTCCAAATTTATCTAATCTTATGTCTCAAGAAAAAACTGTAGAAAAGAAATTATCTAAAGCCGCAATAGAAACCTTAGCAATTATTGTCTATCATCAACCAGTAACAAGAGCTGAAATTGAGGAAATACGTGGTGTTGCTTTTGGAACAAATACTATTGAGATTTTGATGGAATTAAATTGGGTAAAACCAGGAGGGAGAAAAGATGTCCCTGGTAAGCCTATTCAATATGTTACTACTGATGATTTCTTAAGTCATTTTAATTTGCAAAAATTGTCTGATTTACCCACTGTAGACGAACTAGGAGCAGCAGGTCTAATTGATAATACAAATATTGATAATGCTATATTTGGTACTGGAAAATTTTATAAAGAAAATCAGGAAAATAAAAATGAAGACATATATTCAAATATCGATGAAATGTTAAGCAGCACCCTGAAGCCAGATGATAATAAATAAATGAATTCTTTATTTCTTTAAAAAGTCACTTTTAAATCATCAATAAAAAGGTTATAACTATATTTATGAGCATTGGAATTTGGCAAATAGCAATAGTAGTAATACTAGTAGTATTATTGTTTGGTAGGGGTAAAATATCAAGCTTAATGGGGGACGTAGCAAAGGGAATTAAAAGTTTCAAAAAAGGAATGGCTTCAGATTCAACTGAAGATAATGAACCAAAAAATATTTCCGACGAAAATCAAGACTCAAATAAAAAAGAATAAATCACATGCCTACTATTGGTTGGTTTGAGATTCTCATTGTTGTAGCAATAGCAATAATTGTTTTGGGTCCTAAAGATTTTCCAATAATGTTAAAAAAATTTGGCTCATGGATAGGAACGGCAAAAAAATACATCAATAATATTCAAACCGAAGTATCAAATATAGATATTGAGGAAAAAATTGATGACAAAAAAGATGAAAAAAAAGATGAGTCATGATGATAAAGATACAGGTTTTGTAAGTCATCTAACAGAATTAAGAAAAAGATTAATTCATAGTTTTATATTTCTCATTATATTTTTTATTATTTGTTATTTTTTTGCTGAATATTTGTATGGTTTTTTAGTTGAACCTTATGCTCAAGCAGTAAGGGAAGATGGAACAAACCGGAGATTAATTTTTACAGCACTACAAGAAACTTTCTTAACTTATTTGAAAGTTTCTTTTTTTACAGCTTTTTTTGTTACATGTCCTTTTATCTTAATGCAAATATGGAAATTTATAGCACCAGGTCTCTATAAACATGAAAAGACTGCTATTTTACCTTATCTTGTTTTAACGCCGGTATTATTTCTATTGGGTGGAATGTTAGTTTATTATTTGATAATGCCTTTAGCGATTAAATTTTTTCTATCTTTCGAGACTACAGGCATATCTACTAATTTACCTATTCAATTGGAGGCAAAAGTTAATGAGTACCTTTCATTGGTTATGAAACTTATTTTTGCTTTTGGTATTAGTTTTCAACTACCTGTTATTCTAAGTTTGTTGGCAAGAGTAGGAATAGTAAACTCAAATTTTTTAAAAGAAAGAAGAAAGTATTTTATAGTGATAATATTTGCAGCCGCAGCATTATTAACTCCACCTGATCCTATTACTCAAATTGGTTTAGCTGTTCCTCTACTTATTTTATATGAATTATCTATATTTTCAGTAAAAATTATAGAAAATAAAAAATTAAGAGATTCTGATGCATAATTTGAAAGAGATCCGAAAAAATTTTGAATTTTTTAAAAAAGCTCTAGAAAAAAGGTCTATTGATATAGATTTTGATAAATTAAAAGATTTAGATCAAAAGAACAGAGAGCTTATTCAAAAAAAAGAGCTTTTAGAACAAAAAAAGAAAGAAATATCAAAAACCAAAGACAAATCCCTTTTTGCAAAATCAAAAGAAATTTCAAGTGAAATTGAAAAAATAGATACTCAACAAAAATCTATCAAGTTAGATTTAGATAAGCTTTTATCAAATATTCCAAATATTCCGCATAAAGATGTTCCTCTTGGAAAAAATGAAAATGATAATATGGAATTAAGTAAAGCTGGAAAAATACCTGAATTTAGTTTTAATCCTAAATCACACTATGAATTAGGAGAAAAATTAAACATGCTTGACTTTGATCTTGCTACAAAAACTACTGGATCTAGATTTGTATTCGTAAAAGATAAATTAGCCTTATTAGAAAGAGCTCTCTCAAATTTTATGTTAGATATACATGTTGTGAAAAACGGCTATGAAGAAATATCACCACCATTACTAGCATCAGAAAACACAATGTTTGGTACTGGCCAGCTTCCAAAGTTTGAAAATGATCAATTTGAAGTAAAACTTGATGAAAACAATAATAGAAAATTTTTAATTCCCACAGCTGAAGTAATTTTAACTAACATTGTTAAAGATAAGATTGTAGATCAAAAACATCTCCCCTTAAGATATGTTGCTTCAACACCTTGTTTTAGAAAAGAAGCTGGAAGTTACGGAAAAGACACTAAAGGGATGATCAGGCAACATCAATTTTATAAAGTAGAAATGGTCAGTATTGTGGAACAGGAAAAATGCTTAGATGAGTTGGAGAGAATGACAAATTGTGCTACCGGTATCTTAGATTTGTTAGAATTGCCATATAGAAAAGTTATCTTATGCAGTGGTGATATGGGTTTTAGTGCTGAGAAAACATATGATATAGAGGTATGGCTACCATCTGAAAAAAGATATAGAGAAATTTCGTCTTGCTCATCTTGTTCTACATTTCAGGCTATAAGGATGAAAGCTAGGTACAAAAATCAGAAAAATGAAACTCTTTTTTTAGGGACTTTAAATGGCAGTGGTCTAGCCGTAGGTAGAACTTTAATTGCAATATTAGAAAATTATCAGCAAAAAGATGGATCTATAACCATACCAAAAATTTTAAGACCATATATGAACAATTTGGAAAAGATTTCAATCAATTAAAGTTGTGTTAATCTTTCAGATAGTATAAAAATTCATTTTTAAAAAGGAGTTTTATGGATAGCGCTGGAATAGGACAATTTATACCTTTAATTTTGATTTTTGTTATCTTCTATTTTTTCTTAATCAGACCACAACAAAAAAAAGTTAAAGAGCATAGAGCGATGGTTGAAAATTTAAAAAAAGGTGACAAAGTTGTTACATCAGGAGGTATTACAGGAACAATTACTAGAGTCGTTGATAACGATAAAGTAGAAGTTGAAATTGCTGATAATATTACTGTAGAAGTGATCAGAGGAACAGGAATTCAAAGTTTAATGAATTCTCAAGAAATCAAAAAATAAATTTAGCTGTAAAAGTGTTATACTTTTCTAAATTAAGAATAATTCTTGTTACTTTAGTTTCATTATTTTTTGTTTTATTAACAATATCTAATTTTGTAAAATTTGAGAGTAATTATCTTAATAAAAGAATTAATCTTGGTCTAGATTTACAGGGTGGATCTTATCTTTTACTAGAAATTGATAACACTCCAGTAATAGAACAAAAATTACAAAATTTTTCAATAACAGTAAGAAATTTTTTTAAAGATAAAAACATTAGAATTAAGAATTTAAAATTTTTGGATGAGAGTATTTCTTTTACAACTGATCAAGAATATAAAGATGAAGTATTAAATGCATTTCAAGATAAAGAAAGCATTTTAAATCCTTACTATCCAAGATTCAAATCTCATCAATTCAATATTCAAGAGGAAAATAATTATTTTATAGTAAATTATTCAAGACAAGGAATTGTTGAACTTAAGACTTCATCACAAGATCAAGCTTTGGAAATTGTAAGAAGAAGAGTTGATGAAATTGGGACAAATGAACCTAATATTTTAAAACGAGGTAATGACAGAATATTAGTAGAATTACCTGGATTAGATGACCCAATGAGAATAAAAAAATTATTAGGTAAAACTGCAAATTTAACATTTAGATTTGTGACGAATAACACAAAAGATTCTTTTGGTGCTGAAAAACTTAAATTTGAAAACGATCAGGAAGAAGCCGTTGTTAGCAAAAGAATTATTTTAAGTGGTGATAATTTATTAGATGCTCAACCAAGAATGGATAGTCAAACTAATGAGACTGTAGTATCTTTTACTTTAGATAGAGTAGGGGCGAAAAGATTTGGTAAAGCAACTTCCACTGGTATTGGAAAACAATTAGCTATAGTGCTAGATGGTAAAATAATAAGTGCACCTGTTATTAGAGATACTATTGCAAGTGGTTCTGGACAAATTAGTGGAGGTTTTACTTTTCAATCAGCAACTGACCTTGCTTTGCTGCTTAGATCTGGGGCTTTACCAGCTCCACTTAATATTATTGAAGAAAGAACAGTAGGACCTGATCTAGGACAAGATTCGATAAATGCTGGTATAATGGCTCTTATAATTGGCTTTATTTTAGTTATAACATTTATCTTTGTTAAATATAGAATTTTCGGTCTAATCACAAACATTGCCTTAATATTAAATCTTTTCCTTTTAATTGGAATCTTAACTATTTTTGAAGCGACACTAACTTTGCCAGGTATTGCAGGAATAATATTAACTGTTGGTATGGCTGTAGATGCCAATGTTTTAATTTTTGAGAGAATAAAAGAGGAATTAAAAGATGAAAAAAATAATTTAATAGCTTTTGATAGTGGTTATGCTAAATCGAGAACAGCAATACTCGATGCAAATATTACAACTTTATTAGCCGCAATGATTTTATTTTTTATGGGCTCTGGACCAGTAAAAGGTTTTTCACTAACACTTGGTGTAGGTATTTTCACAACTTTATTTTCAGTTTATTTTATAGCAAGATTATTGACGGTTATTTATATTTCAAAAAATAAAGATAAAGAAGGGCTTATTTAAATGATAGCTTTTAATAAGTATTATAATAACTTTAATTTTCTATCAATTTCACTTGTAATTATTTCACTATTTTTACTATCATTTAAAGGTTTAAATTTTGGTATTGATTTTAAAGGTGGTACTTTAATCGAATTAAGATCTTCAGATAAAAAGATTAATATTTCTTCATTAAGAGATAATTTAACTCAAATGAATTTAGGTGATGTCTCTGTTAAAAATTTTGGTAATGAAAATGACTATTTGATAAAATTTGAAAATAACGAAAATAAAAATATTATTGAAGAAATTAAATCAAATTTGGATAAATCTTTTGGTAATCAATTCGAGTTCAGAAGGGTAGAAAATGTAGGGCCCAAAGTAAGTTCAGAACTTTTACGTTCAGGTATGATAGCAATAACTGTTGCATTGGTTTTGATGCTTATTTATATTTGGATACGTTTTGAGTGGCAATTCAGTCTTGGTGCTATTCTAGCTTTATTTCATGATGTTATTGTTACATTAGGTCTTTTCTCGTTGCTAGGACTTGAAATAAACTTATCTATTGTAGCTGCCGTATTAACCATAGTCGGTTATTCGATGAATGATACAGTTGTAATTTTTGATAGGGTAAGAGAAAATTTAAGAAAGTATTCGGATATCAAAATTTATGAGTTAACGAATATTTCAATAAATGAAACATTATCTAGAACTCTTATCACCTCAATAACAACGTTATTAGCACTACTATCGATTTTTTTCTTTGGAGGAGAAATTCTAAAAGGTTTTTCATTAGCAATGATATTTGGTGTCATTTTCGGTACTTATTCATCTATTTATATAGCAAATACAGTTCTTGTGAGGCTTAAAGTGAGTCAGAAAACTATATTAAAAGAGGAAGAATAATCCAATTCATGAATAAAAAAATATTTATCATTTTACCTCACAAAGACCAATTCATTAAGAATTATGCAGGGTCGGCATCAATATGGGTAAAGGATTTTTTTCAAAAATCAATTTTTAAGAATAATATTAATATATTTGGCTCAACAAAAAATACAAAAAATATTTTTATAAAAAAAAATTATATAAATATAAGAATACCTTCTATAAAAATTCTAAGTAAATCAAATTATTATATAAAAAAATTATTAACTTATTGTAAAAAAATTAAACCATCTATAATTGAAATACACAACAGGCCATCTTATCTAATTAATATTTCTAATGAATTCAAAGAAACAAAATTTATTTTAGTTATTCATAATGATCCACTTAATTTAAAAGGATCGATAACTATCGATCAAAGAAAAAAATTGCTTAATATTTGTCATAAAATATATTTTGTGAGTTCTTGGGTTGAAGAAAAATTTTTTAATGGATTAGATAAAAATTTTTATAGTAATTACAAAACAATTTATCCCAGTATTAACAAGATTAATAAATTTCCCAAAAAAGAAAAAATTATTATTTTTTCCGGCAAATTAAACAATGCTAAAGGTTTTGATAAATTTGGGTTAGCTATTTCAAAAATTTTGAACAAATATCCCTCTTGGAAGGCTATTGCAATAGGAGATGAACCCAGAGAAAATTATAATTTTTCACATAAAAATTTAACTTACACAGGTTGGATATCACAAGATAAAGTTTTAAATCTTTACAACAAATCATCAATAACAGTAGCTCCATCTTTATGGGAAGAACCTTTCGGTCGTTCTTCTTTAGAGGCAGGCTCAAGAGGAAATGCTGTAATAATTTCAAAAAGAGGTGGTTTACCAGAAACTATCCGTGAACCAATATTTCTAAAAAAAGTAGAAACAAAGGAAATATTTTTGGAAATAGAAAAATTGATTTTAGATAAAACTTTATTAAAAAAAACACAGATAAGTAATTTTAAAAATCCTCTTCATTTAATATCAAATAACATCAAAATTATGGATATCCATAGAGGTGAAATTATAAACAAGAAAAAAAATATAAATATAAATTTAAATAAGAAATTAAAGATATTACATATCTATAATAGGGCTGAAAAAATCGGAGGGAGGATTTATTTCATTTCTACAGGAAAAAAAATTGAAAATGGTTTAATCAGATTAGGACACGATGTAGAAGGAATAAGTGACAGAGATATATTAAGTTATTCATCAAAAATTAAGGGTAAAAACTTATTAAATAAAATTTTTTTAGAAAAAACACTCTATTATCGTCCAGATCTTGTTTTGATGGGTCATGTAAATACTATTGAAGATGAAACTTTTGATATAATTAAAAATACATGTAAAAATATTACATTTTCTCAATGGTATGAAGATAACTTAACTATAAATGGACCAGATTTTCAAAAAAATTTTAATAACCTAAAAACAAATTTTAAGTATATAGACAATTTTTTTATATCAACTCATCCAGATGATGTAAGTAAAAAAAACAATCGTATTAGGTATCATTTTCTTCCTACACCTGTTGACCGTAATATTGAGAAATTAAGTATATATAATTCTAATGATTTTACTTATGATGTTTTTTTTGCGATGAGTCACGGTGTTAATCGAGGAATAATAAAGTCAGGAAAAAAAGATGAAAGAGAGAGCTTCATTAAGGAGCTAATTGATTTAAATAAAGACATTAAATTTGACATTTATGGTTACAAAGATCGAAATCCAGTTTGGTCAGAAAGTTTTTATTCAGCAATATCAAGATCCTCAATGGCAGTTAATTTAAATAGAGGAAAACCAAAAAAATACTCCTCAAGCAATAGAATTGGATCATTGATTGGTAATGGTCTATTAACATTTATTGATTATAAAAAAAAATTTAACCATTTTTTTAATTCGAATGAAATTATTTTCTATCATGATAAATATGATCTTTCAGATAAAATTAATTTTTATAAACGTAATAGCAATTTAGCAAAAAAAATAGCTCAAAAGGGACAAGAAAAATATTTTAGATTGTTTAATGAAATCGAGGTAGCTAAATATATAATTAATGAATCAATTAGTGGTATAAGTAAACCAATTTGGGGGAAATATATTAAATAAGATGATTAAATTTTTAGATATCTATAATCAGGACAAAAATTTACATCCATTAATGATCAAAGATATTAGAAATATTTTTAAAAAGGGTGATTTTATTTTAGGAGAACATGTAAAGAAATTCGAGAATAAATTTTCAAATTTTTGTGGCTCAAAGTTTGCTCTAGGTTGTGCAAATGGAACTGATGCATTGACTATAGCTTTAAAAGCCTTAAATCTTAAAAAGAATTCAGAAGTTATTATACCATCAATGACTTATTGCTCGACAGCTTTCTCTATTATAAATGCTAACCTGAAACCTGTATTAGTTGATGTGGATTTTATGAAACCTACTATCAATATTGATCAAATAATACAAAAGATAAATAAAAAAACAAAAGTCATTATGCCAGTTCATTTATATGGTTCTGTTGTAGATATAAAAAAGATTAGAAATATAATCCAAAAAAAAAAAATTTATATAATTGATGATTGTGCCCAAGCTCATGGTGCAAAAGATAATAAAGGAAAAAAGGTTGGCTCTTTAGCTGATATCTCAACATTTAGTTTGTACCCTGGAAAAAATTTAGGTGCTTATGGTGATGCAGGTATTATTACAACTAATAATAAAAAATTATATTTAATAATGAGAAAATTAAGGAATTTAGGTTCTGAGATTAAATTTAAGCATGAATTAGTTGGAATGAACAGTAGGCTTGATACATTGCAGGCAGTAATATTAAATCATAAATTAAGCAAATTGTCGAAACTAAATTTAAAGAGAAAAAAAATTGCAGATGATTATGATAAAAAAATAAATAACAAAAAAATTTTGAAATTAACTTATTCAAAAAATAGCGTCTATCATCAATATGTAATTCTAGTTAAAAAAAGAAATGAATTGATTAAGTATTTAAAAAAATCAAATATTCAATATGGTTTCCATTATCCTTATGCTATCCATGAATTACAAGTATTTAAAGGATATTTTAAAAGTGAGAAATTTCCAAATTCAGAAATGTTATCGAAATATGGAATTAGTATACCTATAGATCCAAATTTGACAAAAAAACAAATATCGTATGTCATTAATAAACTGAATAGTTTTTAATGGATATTTATATAAAGATATTTGAAGTAATATTTCCTGTTTTTTTTGTTATAGGTGTTGGATATTACTTAGGAAAGAAAAATCCTAAAATTGACACAAACTTTATTACTGATTTTGCAGGAAACATAGGTACTCCTGCAATGATATTTTATACAGTTACAACAACTGGTATAACTCTAAGTATTTTTATACATTATTTTTTCTATGCTATAATAATGATAGGGGGTTTTGCTGTTTTAGGACTTCTAATATTACTACTTCTTAAAAAAGACCTAAGTATGGAATTACCACCACTTATTTTACCAAATACTGGTAATATGGGCGTACCAATTTGTCTTTTTGCCTATGGGACAGCAGGTTTAGGAGTTGCATCTGCTGTAGCATCGGTGATTATTTTATTCCATTTTACATTAGGTGTTTTTTTAGCAAAAAAAAGTTTTTCGATGGATGTAGTTATCAAAAGTCCACCTGTATATGCAATAATAATTTCTGTTTTATTTCTGTATTATCAAATAGAAACACCTTTATTCCTTGAGAACACTACTTTTCTTTTAACTTATGCAACAATCTTTTTGGTTTTAATGTCTTTGGGCATTGCTTTAACTAGACTAAAGTTTTCCTTAAAAGACTCTATTATACTTTCTATTTGTAGAGTTATACTGGGACCTCTGATAGCGTTCCTTGTTATTTATTATTTTGATCTATCAGGATACGCAGCTGGTGTTCTTTTGATACAAGGTGCTATGCCGAGTGCAATATTGAATTATCTTGTAGGAGCGATATATTCACCAAAAAAAATTGTAGATAGCATTGCTAGCACTATAGTTGTTTCTACGTTGATGTCATTTATAACAATACCAATTGTTGTATTCTTTGCTTTAAAATACTTTAATTAATCTATATCCTTCAAGTTCATGAAGGCTATAACTTTCAATCTTTTAGCATGGGTAATGCTACCAATTATGGATGGATTTGCAAAATATTTGAGTGCAGATCTTCCTGTTTTGCAAATTACATGGGCAAGGTATTTTTTCACAGTTGCGTTTACTCTTCCAATTATGTTTTTCTTTTTTAGGGAAAATCTTGTTTGGACAGATAAACCAAAATTACAATTTATAAGAGGTTTAATTCTTTTAACTGCTAATATTTGTTTTTTTTATTCAATTTCAGTAATACCTTTAGCAAATGCATTAACTCTAGCTTTTGTTGCACCTTTAATTGTTACAGCTTTTTCTCCAATTTTTTTAGGAGAAAGGGTTGGTTATCGAAGATGGTCTGCTGTAATTATCGGATTTATAGGTTCATTAGTGGTTATTAGACCTGGATTTGTAGAAATTAACTTAGCAAGTTTAGCGGCTCTCGGAACTGGTATAATGTATGGGTTTTATTTAATAATTACTCGTAAATTAAGTACTTCTGACAGCCCTTTATTAACTCTATTATTAACTGGTGTAGTAGGGGCCATAATTATTTCTATAATAATGCCATTTGTTTGGGTTAAGCCTACTTTTAATCAGTGGTCTATGATGGCTGCCATAGGGATATTTGCCAGTATAGGCCATTTATTTATAATATTATCTCTTAAATATGCCGATGCATCTAAATTAGCTCCATTTAGTTACTTTGAGATCGTTACAAACATCATTATAGGTTACTATTTTTTTGGTGATTTCCCTGATAATTGGACATTCCTAGGATTATTTATTATTGTGTTTAGTGGTATCTACATCTCAAGAAGAGAAAACTTAATTAAAAAAGTTAAATAATAGTACATATTTATTTACTAATATTAAAAGTATTACTTAAAATATAACATGTAAACTATTGTATTTATTACATTTTATTATATAATAAAT
>Ga0208390_1000333_pt1 | contig 16490 bp, 13 predicted proteins | sample Knorr_S7_td_Surf_FD_185594 | JGI IMG/M metagenome (GOLD analysis project Ga0208390, IMG submission 185594) | Marine microbial communities from Southern Atlantic Ocean transect - Knorr_S7_td_SurfaceA_ad_6m_LV_A (SPAdes) (version 2) | ecosystem: Environmental > Aquatic > Marine > Oceanic | place...
TTTCACTATTATTAACGCCCTCACTGACTGAATTATAAATTAAACTTATGTTTTTAGCTTTAAACATTAATCTATAGAAGTCATATGCTTCTCTCGCATCAGCCTCATCAATTGTTGGTATATCATACTTTTTTCTCAGGTCATATGTTAATAATGAGTTTGTGAAGTTATTCTTTGGTAAAACACCTTCATTTGCAGAGCAAAAAATAACATTATCAAATTCAAGAGCTCTGGATTCTAATAGCCCCATGATTTGGATGTCCGCGTTGAGGTCTCCATAAATATTTATATTTTGATTTTTTAGAATATCGTTGAATATCTCTTTTGCTGATCTAAAGCTGATGTCAAAATTATAGTTGTTGTTAAACTTTTGAATTATGAATAATACCTTACGTATACTTAAAATTTGTTCGTAATATATTTCCATATCAAGATTGGCTTCGCATAAATCTGTTAAGCTTAATAAATCATTAATTATTGTTTTATTTGACATGTTAAATATTTTTTCAATCTCTGATAATTTTAAAGATTTTATAAATTTTTTTGACACGTATGTTGCGTTAAAATATTTAATCTTACCATTTAGTAGATGTATGTCTTTATGATCATCAAATATTAAATTGAAAATATTGTTCTCTGTAATTTTAAGGACATCCTTAAAGTAAAAACTACTGCCTCCCCGACCACCATATAAATGAAAGATTAAATTAAACAGTTTTAGTAAAGGCATTTCACTCATCGGCATAGAAAGCGATAAGTTGAATGATACTATTTTTTTAGGAATTGCATTAAGTAGTGGAAAAACCAGTTGCTTGTTTGGCAAAATAACTGCAGTTCTGCCTTTATTGCTCTTTAATATGTTCGAAACGATATTTATCTGATTAATATTTTTTGTAGCTGGATATATATCAATCCTTTTTTTTTCATTTAGGCTCTGATGCTCATAATTGAAAGCATTTGTTTTATAATAGCTCCACTCCCTTTTGTATTTTCTAAAAAAATATCCAGCTTGACTGATTGAATTATTTGTAAATGATGAATCGCAATCCCAACAAATTTTGGTTTTATTATTTGATAATAAATATTCAATAACCTGTGCTTCAATGTTGGATAGCGAATTTAATCCAACAAATAAGAAATTGTAGTGCTGGTGAGCTTTACTATAAAGCGTAATATTTTTTTCTGCTTCAAGATGAACTAAGCCTTTATTTGAAAGATTGTTTTTTTCTAACTTTTTAATAAATACGTCCGAAATTTTAGGCAGCATTCTCCAAAAGCCTAAATTAAAGTCCTCTTCTTCATTTATCGACATTATTTTCTTAATCTCAAACATTGCAATAAAGATTTCAACAGGACAATTATTTGACATTTGAATATCCATAATATCTGTAAGAAGAACATTCGCCCATTTTCTAAACGAATTATAATCTTCCAGGTCTTTAGTGTTGGAAACCTCCATATAGCTTTCATATAAATGAAAAAGAAGAGTTGTTCTTTCTGACTCATTCTTGTCAGAAACTCTCTCCATAAAATCATCAATACTGTAAATTTCTGGCGAAAGAGATATTTTATTTAATTTTTTTTGAATTGCTTCCTTTAGAAAGATTTTTGATCTTCTGTTTGGTAATATTATAATAGTATTTTCAAGATCATCTAGGTCTAAGGATTTTTCTACAACATTTTTAAAGAAGAGATTCATTAACTTATTAAAAATAAAAAAAGCGCCAAAAAATAGGCGCTTTTTTAATTATTTATGATTGTTAGACTATAGTCTATTCAACAACCTTAAATTCTACTCTTCTATTTTCAATTCTACCATTTCTAGTAGCATTTGAAGCCTTGGGTTTGTCTTCTCCAAAACCTTTTGTTGAAAGCCTAGAGCCATCTACTCCTTTTTCAACAAGGTGATCCTTTACCTTACTTGCTCTGTCCTCAGAAAGTTTTTGATTAAAGGCTTTTGGTCCAGAAGTATCTGTATGACCTTCTATAGAGAAGTTTGTGTTTCCGTATTTAGACATAATTTCGTAAACACTGATTAACAATTCAATTGCCTCTGACCTCAAATCAGCTTTGTTAAGCTCAAATTGAACAGTAGCGCCTAACTCATTTAATGCTTCAATTGCTTCTTTGGTTGGGTTAGGGCAGCCTTCGTTTTCAGATGGACCTGCAACACCAGGGCATTTGTCTTTGGGGTCAGCTATACCATCACCATCAGTGTCAGGACAACCTCTATATCTTCTTAAACCTGCAACATCAGGACAAGAGTCTTTGGCGTCCTCAATTCCATCTCCATCAGTATCTGGACAGCCTCCAAATTTAGCTAGACCAGCAACATCTGGACATTTGTCTTCAGGATCAGCAATTCCATCACCATCAGAATCTGCGCAACCATTAAACTCTGCTTGACCAGCAGTAGTTGGACATGAGTCATCTTTATCTGGAATACCATCTCCGTCAGTGTCAGGACATCCATTAAATTCTTCCAATCCAGGTTCTAAAGGACAATCATCATATTGGTCATAAATTCCATCTGCATCTGAGTCCTTACCACCAAAATTAATGGCTAATGAGACATTGTGCTGAAAATGTGTATGAATTCCCGGTGAATAAAAAACTGTTTTAGGACCTCCATCATTATCAAATGCTTTTCTGTATACCGTATTTAATTTGATGAAAGCTTTATTCCCAATTGGAAAATCAACACCAACACCGGCATTCACAGTGTATGACTGGTCATCATCAACATTAACTTGACCAAAACCTCCTTCTAAATATGGAGCAAACTTAAAGAACGTAAGCTTGGGGAAGGCCTTTGTGACAAAGACATCGGTAGATATCATTGTTTTTTCTGGACCCTTTCCATCTACGTATCCCGGAAGAGAATTGGTATTACCAATTTGATCAAATTTATTTAGAGAGGCTCTTAATCCTACAGAAAATCCATTATCAGCATATCTGGATATGCTTGCAGTACTAAAAAAAGTTTGGATATTCCAGTATTTGTCAACCTCAAAGTAATCTTGAAATAAATCGTTACATCCAACACACAAACCTTCTTGGGCGGTACCATAAAAATTTACAGCACTTGTTCCAACGCTGATTTGCCAAGGATTATTTTTGTCTTGAGCCAATGATTTAGTTGTGAAAAGAATCACTGCAAAAGCGAAAAATATTTTTACAAAATTATTCATGTTAGTAGTTTTTTAAATCGATTTTGCCACAAACTTAATGAATTTCAACGAAATACATCAATATTTTCATCTAATACGGCGTAAATTTTATTGTAAAATCATTCAGTTTTACTACGGCTAAGATTGATAACTGACAGTTTTTCACCTATGTAGACAAGTAGCGCTTCCCGTACTTTAAATGAATTTTTCTCAAGACAAGACACGTAGTGTTTTACCTGATTTTCATCACTAATCTTAGGGTTTCCTGTTTTGTAGTCTAAGATTGAAACCTCATTTTTAGAATGAAATATTATCTTATCCGGTTTAATTACAACATTGCCAGGTAAATATATTTCTCTTTCATTAAAAATATTTTTACTTACATCAAAATAATGCTTGAGCTTAGGTTTATTAAAAACTAATTCTAGCATTTTTAAAACCTTTTTCTTCTCTAAGCTGGAAAATAGTCCTCTACTAAAAAACTGATCTACTATCATCTTAACCTGACTCTTTCTTTCAATTTTTGATATTAAATCGTGAAAAATGCTTCCAAAATAAGTGACATTTTTAGTGTTGTTTAGAATTTTATCAATTTTTCTAAAACTGTGGGCATCTATTTTGGACAACGTTTTTATTTCTTCAATCTTACGGGTTGAATTATTTGTTGTTTTAGGGGGTTTTTTCCCATAAGTAAATTGATAAAATGATCTTGTATCATTTTTAGTGAAGCCTTTCTCTTCAATAAACTTTAACAATAACGTGCTCAAATAATCTAGATTTTCTTCTTTGGGAGTTGTAGTAATTATGTTATTTTCCTCAATAGCCCTGGATAAAGCGACGTAAGTTAAATTTATGGAGTCTAAAATCATTTCATCATTTTTTTCCTTATAAAGAGCTTTTGTTTCGTTGTTAAAATAAATTAAAGACTTGTTGTAATCTGCAAGCAATGGGGTTTTGATTTTTGATGATTCGTATTGAATCCATATTTTGAAATTGTTCTGTTTAAGCTTGTATTCAAAATACGGTAAAATTACACACGGATACTCCATGCCTTTAGCACTGTGAATAGTCAGAACATTCACCGAGTCGCTTTCGTTTTTTATGTTGACTTTTAATCTTTCTTTCCTTTCATTCCAGTATTCACAGAAGTTACTTTTTCTAAATAGCGTTTTGGTTTCATAATTGAATATTTCTTCCAATAAAAATTGCACATACAGCAACTGTTTATCAAAAAAATCTAAGTTTTTAACCAAATAAATTATTGAATTGTAATCGCTGTTGTTGTAAAAATTATGGAAATCAAGATTTAGGATATTTTTAAAAAAAGATTTTAAATCACTGTCAATGTTGTTTTTAATGAAACTATATTTTGATTTAATGTTCATTTTATGAGACAAGTACTTAAGTATCTCTTTCAAATGCTGTTTGTTGTTTGGGTTTAATTTTAAACCTAAGAAATGGATCAAAATTTCAATTTCCTTGTTACTGGAAATAGCTGAAACCTCATCTGATTTGACATTAACATTTTTTTCGATCAAAAAGGATGAAATCGAATCACACTGCGCGTTTGTCCTACACAAAACTGCAATATCCTTGTAATTGTATCCATTTTTAATTTTGTCTTTGATAATATCAAAACAGATTAAGGGCGTTAATTCTTCGTCCTCAATTTTTATGTCTTTTTCATTTAAGTATTTGTCTGTAAAGCTAAAAGTGATTTGACCGCTCAGGGATTTTTTTGGTTTTTGTTTCAAATCATAATATAGATCTGAAATTGTATTGATTTTTAGCCTTGATGAGATAAATTTGAAAAAATCATTATTGAACTCCACTATTTGTTCACAACTTCTGAAATTATCTTTGTTTGTTTTTATTTCTGGTTTTATATAAAATGGTGATATCTTTTTCAAAGAACTGAAAGTTTCAGGATTTGCTCCTCTCCATCTGTAAATGGATTGTTTTGGATCTCCAACAATAAACATGCTTCCGGATCTTTCATTTAGCTCTTCATTTAGTATAGAGTGTGAAGAAAGCGGGATAATATTTTCCCACTGTAAAGATGATGTATCTTGAAATTCATCAATGAAATAGTCTTTAAATTTTACACTCAACTTTTCATAGATAAAAGATGCGCTTTGATCAGATAATTCCTTATTAATTTTTTTATTAAAATCAGAGATAAATAGAATGTTTGATTCATCTTGGAATTTATTTGAAAATTTAATGATTTTCACTGCGAGTATGTTCAAGTCTATATTTTTGCTTATGTTATTGTAAGTGTTTAGTTTATCAACATCATGTAATATTTTTTTTACAATTGCGATAATGGATTTTAAAATTTTGTCAATATTCTCATGATTGAAACTCTTCTTAAAAACTTCATTATTTGAAAACCTTTTTCTAAATGTATCAGTCTTAATATCCGAGATTTTTTTTCTTGAGATGTTTTTTATAAAATTTAGTATATATAGAAAAATATGATCCTTTTTATTATCAGTTAAGATGAAAAACTGATTTATTTTGTTGTTTATTGATTTTTTTAAACTTGTTTTTGTCTTTGATATTTCTTTTTTTAATTCATAAAAACTTAACCCTTCATCTTGTGATATCTTTAAAAAATTAGAATAGTTTGTTTCATCAAATATTAATCTAATCAGGGTTCTAAGCTCATAATCAATATCCCAACTTTTGTTCTCAAGGACTTTAGTTTTTGAATAATTTGATAGAAGTTTTAGTATTGGTTTATTTTCATCTATTTTATCCAAAAACTCGAAAATTAACAAATCAAAAAACTCATCTCTATCAACAACTAATTCAAAATCATATCCAAGCCCAAGCTCAGAGGAAAAACTCCTGATTAAACGATGATTAAATTTGTCTAGAGTAGAAATTTGAAAAAAAGAAAAATTATTTAAAATATTTTTAAGAAGCCTTTTCGATTTTACTTTTGCATTTTTAATTTGAGTCTCTTTAATTAGCTCATTAAAGACCAAAGACTTCTTCGGATCGATTGAAATTGTAAAAAGATCTGACAAAACAGCGCTTTTCATTTCATTAGATGCATTGTTTGTAAAAGTCAAAGCAAGGATCTCTTTGAACGAAAAGTCATCACCCGTTAGTAATTTTAAAAGAATATTTTTTCTTAAAGAAAAGGTTTTTCCAGTACCAGCACTGGCGTCAATTATTTTATACCTGTAAGACAACTTTTTCTGATAATTATAATTTCGTTAATTTTAAATAAAAATATAAAATACTATGAGTTTTCAACTTCCTGACCTGCCATATAATTTTGATGCACTTGAACCGCACATTGATTCCAAAACAATGCAAATTCATCATGGGAAGCATCATGCAGGCTACACTAGCAAACTAAATTCAGCAATTGAAGGAACTAATCTTAATGGCAAAACGATAGAGGCTATTTTGAAAGGCTTAGATATGAGTAACTCTGCGTTACGCAACAATGGCGGCGGATATTTCAATCACTGTCTTTTTTGGGAAATTATGGGGCCTAACTGTGGTGGATCACCCACTGGAAGACTTAGCGCTGCAATTAATGATGCTTTTGGATCTTATGATGATTTCAAATCAAGTTTTTCTTCAGCGGCTGGCACACGCTTTGGGTCTGGATGGGCTTGGTTGTGTACAGACGCCCAGGGTAACTTAGAAGTTTGTTCAACTGCAAATCAAGACAATCCGTTGATGCCTGGAGAGTGTGGAAAAACTCCAATTTTAGGTCTTGATGTTTGGGAACATGCGTATTACCTAAACTATCAAAATAGAAGACCAGATTATATTTCAGCTTTTTTTGAAGTTATTAATTGGGATAAGGTCTCTGAGAAATACGATAAGGCTATTATTTAGCTAGTATGCCCGAACTTTTAAGCCCTCGTAATAATTAATAAAAGCTCTATTAACTACTTTATTGCCGCCAGGTGTGGGGTAGTCCCCAGAAAAATACCAATCGCCCAAATGATTTGGGCAGGCCTTGTGCAAATTATCAATAGACTGAAAAACAACTTCGACATCTGAGTCGATATCTTTATCCTTTAGCATTCTAGAAATTTCTTTACTAATTTGGTCATCCGTAAAAGGATTGTAAACCTCCTTGACAACATTTCTAATTTGTGTTGTCTTTTTCTTGTTTTCTTGAACACATTTTTTGTAAATCTCTTTAAGGGCATCAACCTTAAATGTTTTCTTGAATAAACTTATTGCAGCTCTAAACGCTATCAAATCGCCCATTATTGCCATATCAATTCCGTAACAGTCTGGGTATCTGATTTGAGGGGCACTTGATACAACAACTATCTTTTTGGGCGTAAGTCTATTCAACATTTTTAAAATACTTTTTTGTAGAGTTGTGCCTCTTACAATACTGTCATCAACAATAACAAGATTGTCTGTTTTTTTTATTGATCCATAAGTAATATCGTAAACATGTTTTACCAGCTCATCTCTGTTAATGTCGTCTGTAATGAATGTCCTAAGCTTTGCGTCTTTAATTGCAACCTTTTCTATCCTGGGCCTAAACGATAAAATGCGTTTCAGGCTCTCGTCGTTAATTTTACTCTTGTTGTCGAGTATTTTTTTTCTAGCTAAATCAATAATATATTTTTCAGCTTCATGAACAAGTCCATAAAAAGAGACTTCAGCTGTATTTGGAATATATGAAAACACGGTATTTTCCAGATCAAAATCTATAGATTCAAGTATTTGGGGAAAAACTAGTTTTCCTAATTTTTTTCTTTCATTGTATATTTCTTTGTCCGATCCCCTGGAAAAGTAAATTCTTTCAAATGAACATGATTTCTTAGAGTTTGATTTTATAACATTTTTAGTAAATACTTTTCCTGATTTTTTAATAATTAAACAATCTCCAGGGTTAATTTCTTTTATTTCATCAAAGTCAGTATTGAAAACTGTTTGTATCACTGGCCTCTCAGATGCAACAACAACAACTTCATTGTCTTTGTAAAAAAATGCAGGTCTTATTCCAGCCGGATCTCTAACTACAAATGCATCACCATGCCCAATAAGTCCTCCAATAACGTATCCTCCATCCCAATCTTTTGATGCTTTTTTAATTATTTTTTGTAGGTCAATCCTTTCTGCAATTATGGGAGAAGCATCAATTTTTGAAACCCCTTCTTTTTTTAACCTTTTATAAATTGTAGAAACAGAATCGTCAAGAAAATGGCCAATTCTTTCCATTATAGTAACTGTATCAGACATTTCTTTTGGGTGCTGCCCAAGATCAACAAGATCTTGGAACATCTGGTTATTGTTCGTCATGTTAAAATTTCCAGCAACAATCAAGTTTCTATGCATCCAATTATTTTGTCTTAAGAAAGGGTGTACAGCGTCTTTGCTGTTTTGACCAAAAGTGCCATAACGAACATGTCCTAAAAAAAGCTCTGAAACATGTGGGACATTTTTTTTAAGGTTAACAATGTCTCCTTTAAATTTTGAATTTTCTTTTGTGTATTTTATTAGGTTTTCATTAGCCAATTTGAAGATTTCTTGAATAGGATTTTGGTTAGCAGATCTTTCCCGGTGCATAAATCTTTGGCCGGGCTTCATGTTGAGTTTTACACTTGCAAACCCTGCACCATCTTGGCCTCTGTTATGTTGCTTTTCAAGCATTAAATAAAGTTTATTGAGGCCATAAGAAACTGAACCATATTTTTTTTGGTAAAATTCTAGGGGCTTTAATAATCTTATAAGTGCTAAACCGCACTCATGATTCAACCTATCACTCATGAGTCATTGAGTAAACAAAATAAAGAAAATAATTCTGAAAATTATAGTAAATATTCGTTGAATGTTAGCATTCTTTCATTTACGTTTTCGGCGCTAAGTTTTTGTAGCCCTGCAACACCAAATTCTTGAATACAAAATGAGGCAATTACGGTTCCATAAATCATTGAGTTATGAATTTCTAAGAAATTAATTTTTGGCCTTGAGCTCAAATAACCACAAATACCGCCAGCAAAAGAGTCACCTGCGCCTGTTGGGTCAACAACTTTTTTAATTGTAAAAGCAGGGATTACTGATTTTTGTTTTTTTGAGAAAAGCTCCGCACCCTCAGAACCTTTTTTAACTATGACATACTGTGGGCCAAAACTCATTATGTATTCTGCACACTTTTGAAGTGAATCTGATTTTCCAAGCATTTTGGACTCTTCATCGTTTATAACGATTAAGTTTGCTTTACTTATTACCTCAAATAATTTTTTTTCAGTTTTATCAATCCAATAATTCATTGTATCTAAAATGATAAACTTATCATCGTTTCTTACTTGGGATAATATCTCCATTTGAATCCCGGGCTCAAGATTCCCAAGCATAACCAGCCTAAAATCATTCAACCCTTTATTTAAGTTTGGTTTATATAATTCCAAAGCATTTAATTGAGTGTCATGAGTAACCCTGGTATTAAAATCATTTTTATATTCTCCTTTCCAAAAGAAAGACTTTTTTTCTTTTGCAATTTCAATCATTTCAGTTGATATTCCCTTGCTGTTCATTTCCTCTAAAAATGAGAGCGGAAAGTCATTACCAATGATTGAGGAAACATAAATGTTATTTGAAAAAAAAGAGGAAGAATAACTTATGTATGTAGCAGCCCCACCTATTACTCTGCCAGAACTTGCACTTTGGGTAATTATTTCGTCAAAAGCCATTGTTCCGGTAACAAGAACTCGATTTTGTTTATTGTCTTTCGTATTCATGATCAATATCTAATTTATTTGACTTGGATGCTTCGAAAGCGAGATGATCGCATCTTTCGTTTTGGGGGTGATTATTGTGACCTTTTATCCAAAAAAACTTTATTTCTTGAGTCTCATATATATTAAGAAATCTGTCCCAAAGGTCGCTATTTTTCTTCCCTTTAAATTCTTTTTTTTTCCAATTGAAAACCCATTTTTTTTCAACTGCATCTACAACGTATTTTGAGTCTGTATATATGTGCACGGTTAGGTTTTTTACAGTGATTTTTTTTATAGCTTCAATGACAGCCAGAAGCTCCATCCTGTTATTAGTTGTTTTTCTAAAACCTTTAGAAAACTCTTTGCTTCGTTTGTCACTAAAGTTTTGAATAATAATTCCATAACCACCTGGGCCAGGATTTCCCCTAGATGATCCGTCTGTATAAATTAATATGTCAGGGCTTTTCTTCATTTAAACATTTTAAAATAATTTCAGGGTAATACATATGCTCCATTTTAAGAACTTCTTTTGCTAGGTGATTGGGGTTTTTTTTCTTTATGCTTAATTTTTTTTGAAAGATTATGTCTCCTTCATCATAATTTTTATCAACGTAGTGAATTGTAAAACCTGTTTCCTTTTCTTCGTTTTCAATAACTTTTTCATGAACCTTTAACCCGTACATGCCCCTTCCTCCGTATTTGGGTAACAAGGATGGATGAATGTTGATGATTTTATTTCTAAACTCATTAATTATATCGGTTGGGATTTTTTTCAAAAACCCCGCTAATACAATTAAGTTGGGTTTGACATTTTGCAGGTCTATAAATATTTTTTTATTTGACAAATCCTTATTTTGAAAAACAAAGCTTTCTATGTTCTGTTTTTTTGCCCGCTCAATCACAAACGCATTGCTATCGTTACAGTAAAGTTTTGAAATTTCTACAAAATCAAACTTAGATAATTTTTTACAGATATTTTCAAAACTTGAACCATTGCCTGATGCAAAAACAACTATCTTTTTTTTCTTCTTCAATATAATCCTTGTTTCTTCCTGTTAATTAAAATTAAATGAAAATAATAAGTTTATAATACAAAGTTTTTTATTTTTGTGCACAACAATAAATCGAATATTATGTCAGAAATTTCTTCAAGAGTAAAAGCAATAATAGTTGACAAATTAGGAGTTGACGAAAATGAAGTTGTTCCAGCAGCTAGTTTCACAAACGACTTAGGGGCAGACTCTTTAGACACAGTTGAACTCATTATGGAGTTCGAAAGAGAATTTGATATTCAAATACCTGATGACCAGGCCGAAAAAATAGAAACGGTTGGTCAAGCAATTCAATTTATAGAAAGCTCTAATTAATCTTATGGGATTAAAGCGTGTTGTTGTTTCCGGACTAGGAGCACTAACTCCAATTGGGAATGACATCAAATCATACTGGAGCGGGTTAAAATCTGGTGTGAGCGGAGCCGATAATATAACGTATTTTGATACTACAAAGTTCAAGACTCAATTTGCTTGTGAACTTAAGGGTTATGATCCTATGGATTTTTTTGATCGTAAAGAAGGGCGAAAACTTGATAGATTTTCTCAGTACGCAATCGTTAGTTCTGATGAAGCAATTAAGGACTCTGGGATAAATAATGAAAAAATTGATAAGACGAGGGTTGGTGTAATTTGGGGCTCTGGAATCGGTGGCCTTAAAACATTTCAAGAAGAAGTTACAAACTTTGTCAATGGTGATGGTACACCTAGGTACAATCCTTTTTTTATTCCAAAGATGATTCCAGACATTGCTGCAGGTGTTATATCAATACGCCATGGTTTTAAGGGGCCAAACTTTGCTACAGTTTCGGCGTGTGCCTCATCTGCAAATGCGCTTATTGATGGTGTTAACTACATTAGGCTAGGCTATGCTGATGCAATAGTCTCAGGAGGTTCTGAAGCTGGCATCATTAAATCCGGAATCGGTGGGTTCAACGCAGTTCAAGCTCTTTCAAAAAGAAATGACGATCCAAAAACAGCATCAAGACCTTTTGACTTGGACAGAGATGGTTTTGTTTTGGGAGAAGGCGGGGGGTGTGTGATTTTAGAGGAAATGAATCATGCTCTCAAAAGAGGTGCAAAAATTTATGCAGAAGTTGTTGGTATTGGTCTTTCATCAGATGCTTATCATATGACTGCTCCCCATCCTGATGGAGAGGGTGCAATTAACGTTATGAACAACTGTATCAAGGACTCAGGTTTAACATATAAAGATGTCGATATTGTCAATATGCATGGAACATCTACTCCCCTTGGCGATAAGGCAGAAGCCAAAGCACTAGGACATGTGTTTAAGGACCATTTATATTCAATGAATATTAATTCAACGAAGTCTATGACTGGTCATTTACTTGGCGCTGCAGGAGCTATCGAGGCAATCTCTTGCATACTTTCAATTAACAACAACATAGTTCCGCCAACCATTAATCACTTTAACAATGACCCTGGAATTGATTCTAAAATTAATTTTACTTTCAATAAATCACAATCACGGAACGTTAAAGTTGCTATGAGCAACACTTTTGGGTTTGGTGGACATAATGCCTGCGTGATGATTAAAGAGTTTGAAGATTAAAACCACTTAAATCATGGCTTTGAAAAAGCTAAAATATATCGAGATTGAGGAAGATTTTAAGCTAATTGGAATTCATTCTCAGCTTGAAGGGTACAAATTAGCCTTCAATCTTAACAAGTTCCTAAGAATTTCCTTAAAAAACTTCGACTACAGGGTTGCTATAAACAAGGTTGATTGTGTTTTTGAAGTGTTTAAACATCATTCAGAGACATTCAATACCAAAATATATCTTTTTTCAAATAAATCATTTGGAAATAATCAATCTTTTGGAAAGAACTTATTTAATGCTATCGATTCTAAAGTTTATTTAATTGAAGAAAAGAAAAACGTAGATTTTTTTCTTAAAGTTAAAGGCGGAGGCTTTAATTATGATTCCCTATTAAATAAAATTCAAAGTATTCCGATGGTCCAATCTTGCTATCTTGTAAATCTTAAAAGTCAAAAATCGAAATATAACCTTATTTTTGAATAATGAACCTGAATAAAACTAAAATTGTTGCAACTGTAGGCCCAGCAAGCGCTTCAAAATCAATGTTGAGCAAATTGATTTCATCAGGTGTAGATGTGTTTAGAATTAATTTTTCACATGCTTCGCACGATGATGTTAAAAGAATAGTTAAAGACATTAAGAGCCTAAGAGAAGAGCACAAAAAACATGTTACTGTTCTAGGTGATTTACAAGGGCCTAAAATTAGAATTGGTAATGTAAGGGATGGGGTTATTTTAAAAAAAAATGATGAGATTGTTTTTTCGACAAAAGAGATTGATATTGGCGATCAAAATATAGTACACATTGGATACGACTTGTTTCCTAAGGATGTAAAAAAAGATGAGAAAATATTAGTAGATGATGGGAAAATAATCCTAAAAGTGTTAAAAACTAACAAAACAGATCAGGCTACACTCTTAGTAATTCAGGGTGGTGAACTCAAGTCTAATAAAGGTGTAAATCTGCCAAATACAAAAATTTCATTGCCTGCCTTAACAGAAAAGGATATTGTTGATGCGAAGTTTGCAATAAAAAACTCTTTTGATTGGATTGCCCTCTCTTTTGTCAGGTCTAAGAAAGATGTTTTGATGCTAAAAGATTTGATTCAGTCTGAAACGAAACACTCCATTCCTGTTATATCCAAGATTGAAAAACCTCAAGCTATAAATAAGCTTGAATCAATTTTAAAAGTTTCTGACGGGTTAATGGTAGCAAGAGGAGATTTGGGGTTAGAAATACCAACTGAGGAGGTTCCTCTAAATCAGAAAATAATGGTCGAAATGGCTAAAAAAGCTCGAAAACCTGTAATAGTAGCCACTCAAATGATGGAATCAATGATTGATAATTTGACGCCATCCAGAGCAGAGGTCAATGATGTTGCAAATTCTGTTATGGATGGTGCTGACTGCATCATGCTTTCAGGGGAAACATCGATCGGTAAATACCCGTGTGAAGTTGTGAGAAAGATTGGCAAAATCATTTCTAGTGTTGAAAACACAGAATATGGATTAATACAAGCTGGCAATGTAAATATCAACAAAGAAAGACTAATAACAAATTCTGTATGCTATCATGCCTCATTATTAGCAGACAGTATTAAGGCGTCTGCAATTTGTACTTTAACAAACAGCGGGTATACAGGGTGGGAAATATCTTCATATAGGCCTAAATCATTGGTTCTTGTATTTACATCAAATACTAGAATTTTATCTCAGCTTAACCTGCTTTGGGGTGTTAAGTGCATCTTTTACAACAAACTTGAGAGTACAGACAAAACCGTTGAAGAAGTTAATGAGCTTGCTCTCCAAAAAAGATATATCAAAAAAGGTGACTTTGTTATAAATTTAGCAGCAATGCCAATAAAACAAAAAGGACAAGTCAATACTTTGAGAATTACCAAGATAGAATAAGGTATGGACTCACAGAGGCAAAAAAAAGTTTCAACTCTTATAAAAAAGGAAATTGGTAAAATAATAGATTCTACTTTGAGGAGTAGGCTTTTTAAGGGTGTCTTGGTTTCTGTAACTAAAGTTAAGACAACACCAGACTTGAGTAAATCTAAAATTTATTTAAGTATTTTTCCGTCGAAAAAGACAAAAGAACTACTCAATTTCTTAATAAAAAACAAGTTTGTGATTAAACAAAAGTTCATTGATTTGGCCCGTGGACAGCTAAGAATTATGCCTGATATAGAGTTTCTGATAGATAACTCACTGGACTATATTGAATCAATTGAAAACGTCATTAAAAATGGTGGCGAAAATCCAATAAAAAACTAGGTTTGAAATCAACTAGCTTCGTTGCGCTAAAATATTTTTTTTCAAAAAAGAATAACATAGTGTTTGTTATTTCTGTTTTTTCGGTTTTGGTCCTTTCAGTAGCAAATTTTTCTTTTTTGACAATACTGTCCGTTTTTTCAGGCTTGGAAAACTATTCCGTATCGTTTTCTAAATCTTTTGACCCAGATATAAAGATTAAATCTCTGAGGGGAAACACCCTTTATGCCGATGATAATGATCTTGAATTAATAAGCAAAACCCCGGGTGTAGTTAGTGTCTCTAAAACTATTTTGGGTAAGGCTGTTGTTCAAAATGATGGGAAAACAGAATTTGCCGAAATTATAGGTGTTGATAATGAGTTTGAAAGTGTAATATTAATTGATTCCATTATGCAAGTAGGGCAATTTTCCAAGCTTGATATTTACAGCTCTTATACAAGCAGTGCTATATCTGAGAGATTAAACTTGACTCTTTACAATATGTCAGGTGAATTTACTGTAAGTACCATTTCAAGTGATTACTTAAATTTTTTTTTACAACCTTTTGGTAATTCACAAGCTTTAATTTCAAATGGGGTTTTTAAGACTAGGGACAATGAAAATGAAAATAAAATTATAGTAAGTCTGCCATTTGCGTCTGGCTTATTTAGTTATGAAAAAAACACATATAGTGAGCTGTTACTAAAAACGTCTGAGAACCCTAATGCTATTAAGCCTAAGTTAAAGAAACTATTTCCTGATTTTAGTATTTTGACTCACAAGGAACAAAACGAAACACTTTATAAAATAATGCAATCAGAAAAACTTATCATTACAGTTATAATGTTCTTTATTGTTTTAATTTCTGCATTTAACGTTGTTGCTGCGGTTTCAATGCTAATAATTGAGAAAGAAGACAACATCAAAACCCTAAGAGCTCTTGGAATGAACAAAAAAGACTTATTTGAACTATTTTTCAAGCAAGGTATGCTTATTAATTTTAGCGGCTTAATTATCGGGCTTATTGCCTCATTAGCTCTAATATTTTTTCAAATTAATTATTCTGTAGTGTCTATCCCTGGCCTTGATGTACCATATCCTGTTTTATTAAAAACAGAAAATATTGGAATATTGATTATTTGCGCTATTGTTGTTTCTGTTTTTTCCTCTTACTTAGGGGCTCTTGCCTCAAAAAAAATTAGTTAAAAACTGGCTGGGGACTAAATTCTTTTTTCAACTCATTGAATAAGGCAAATAGTTCGTTAGAATGGTCCGTTGTGACCATAATGGTTCGGTGTTTCTTAAAATCTGGTATTCCTCTAAAGTAATTTGAGTAGTGTCTTCTGGTTTCCAAAACCCCTAACTTTTCTCCCTTCCAATCTATGGCCATTTTAAGGTGTTTTTCTGCCATTTTAATCCTGTCAATAATTGAAGGTGAAGGCGAATGCTCTCCTGTTTTGAAGTAATGCTTAACTTGATTAAAAAACCAGGGGTTACCAATTGATGCTCTTCCGATCATGGCTCCGTCAAGACCATATTCATCTCTCATTTCTACTGCTTTTTCAGGCGAGTTTACATCCCCATTTCCAAATACTGGTATTTTCATTCTTTGATTATTTTTAACCTCGGAGATTAATGACCAGTCAGCATTGCCTTTGTACATTTGAGCACGAGTTCTTCCATGTATAGTTATAGCTTTTGCTCCAGCATCTTGTATTCTTTCTGCAACTTCAACT
>Ga0208390_1000334_pt1 | contig 16445 bp, 11 predicted proteins | sample Knorr_S7_td_Surf_FD_185594 | JGI IMG/M metagenome (GOLD analysis project Ga0208390, IMG submission 185594) | Marine microbial communities from Southern Atlantic Ocean transect - Knorr_S7_td_SurfaceA_ad_6m_LV_A (SPAdes) (version 2) | ecosystem: Environmental > Aquatic > Marine > Oceanic | place...
AGCGTCACTTAAATTTTTATCAATGACTGATTTATCAAAGTCTTTTAAATTAAAAATTGAACTTGTAAGCACAGATAAATTATTATCTTTAAACTCAACGATACCATCATCTACATAAAACTTTTCTTCAACATTTTTTGAAAAAATTTTAATTATACCTGGCTTAAGAAAGGAAATTATCGATATATGGTCCTTTAAAATTCCCATCTCTCCTTCAAATGCTGGTACTATAACTTCTGTAACATTCTCGCTTGAAAAGAAAGATTTTTCTGGATTTACAATTTCTACTTTAAACTCTTCGCTCATTAAGCTGCTGCTTCTTTTGCCATTTTTTCTGCCTTTTCTACTGCTTCTTCAATTGTACCAACCATGTAAAAAGCCGCTTCTGGTAAATGATCATATTCACCTTTACAAATTGCATCAAAACCTTTGATTGTCGATTCTAAATCAACAAGTTTACCTGGAGACCCTGTAAAAACTTCTGCAACGAAAAAAGGTTGAGATAAGAATCTTTGAATTTTTCTAGCTCTTGCAACTGTAAGTTTGTCTTCCTCAGATAATTCATCCATTCCTAATATAGCAATAATATCTTGTAAAGATTTATAAGTTTGTAGTATTTTTTGTACTTCCCTTGCTACTCTATAGTGCTCATCTCCAACGACTCTCGGATCTAGTATTCTTGAAGTTGAGTCTAATGGGTCGACTGCTGGATAAATACCTAACTCTGCAATTTGTCTAGACAATACCGTAGTTGCATCTAGGTGTGAGAAAGATGTAGCTGGTGCCGGGTCTGTTAAATCATCTGCAGGAACATAAATTGCTTGTACAGACGTAATTGAACCCTTATTTGTTGTTGTAATTCTTTCTTGAAGATTTCCCATATCAGTTGCTAAAGTAGGTTGATAGCCTACTGCAGAGGGTATTCTTCCTAATAGCGCAGAAACCTCAGAGCCCGCTTGTGTAAAACGAAAAATATTGTCCACAAAAAATAAAACGTCCTGGCCCTCTTGGTCTCTAAAATACTCTGCAACTGTTAATCCTGTTAAAGCTACTCTTGCTCTAGCACCTGGCGGTTCGTTCATTTGGCCATATACTAATGCAGCTTTTGAACCATCACCATCTGGTTTGATTACTCCCGACTCAATCATTTCGTGATAAAGATCATTTCCTTCTCTGGTTCTTTCTCCAACTCCTGCAAACACAGAAAAGCCCCCGTGCGCTTTTGCAATGTTATTTATTAATTCCATTATAATAACTGTCTTGCCAACTCCTGCTCCACCAAATAAACCTATTTTTCCGCCTTTTGCATATGGTGCTAATAAATCAATTACCTTAATTCCAGTTACTAAAATTTCTGTTTCTGTAGACTGATCATTAAATGAAGGTGCTTGTCTATGTATTGGCCAATTTTCTTTTGTTTGAACATTTCCTTTTTGGTCTATAGGTTCGCCAATTACATTTATTATCCTGCCTAATGTTTCAGGACCAACTGGGACTTGTATTGGTTTTCCAGTATCAACTACTTCATCACCTCTTTTTAAACCTTCTGTACTATCCATAGCTATTGTTCTTGCACTCGATTCTCCTAAATGCTGAGCAACCTCTAAGACCAATCTGGTTCCGCCATTGTTGCATTCTAATGCGGTTAATATTTCAGGTAATTCACCGTCAAATTTAACGTCAACTACCGCTCCTATAACTTGTGTAATGTATCCTTTTTTGCTCATAATTATAAACTTTCTGCTCCTGATATTATTTCTATTAACTCTTTTGTAATTGCTGCTTGACGACTTCTATTGTATTCAATAGATAATTTGTCAACCAATTCGCCCGCGTTTCTAGTTGCATTATCCATAGCTGTCATTCTAGATCCTTGTTCGCTTGCTGAATTCTCTAACATTGCCTTGAAAATTTGTGTTGAAATATTCTTTGGTAATAAGTTATTCAATATTTCGTCCTCATCAGGCTCAAACTCATAATTTAAATTATCCTTTTCTGGTGTATCTGCATTTTCTTCTTTTTGAAGAGGTATGATTTGTTGTTTTTGGGGAATTTGTGTCATAACATTTTTAAATTGATTATAAAAAATGTGGCAAACGTCAAATTCTTCTTTTTCAAATTTTTCCAAAACAATTTTACCTACTTTATCTGCATCAAAATAATTAATATTTTTTGACTCTTTAAACGTGATTTTTTCAATTATCTGATTGCTATAATTTCTTTTTAATTGATCATAACCTTTCATACCTACAGTTATAATTTTTAAATTTTTTCCTTGTTTTTTTAGATCCTCGAAATGACTTTTCGCTTTTTTAATAATATTTGTGTTAAAACCTCCGCATAAACCCCTATCTGCTGTAAGCACTACACATAAATGAGTATCATCTTTACCAGTCCCAACAAGAAGTTTTGATGAATTTTCTTTATCGGATACTCCGCCTGATAAGTTAAGTATTATATTGTTCATTCTTTCTGAATAAGGTCTACCTTTTTCCGCGTTCTCTTGTGCTTTTCTTAACTTTGCTGTGGCTACCATTTTCATAGCTTTCGTAATTTTTTGAGTGGATTTAACACTAGTTATTCTTTTCTTTAAATCATCTAAGCTTGGCATAAATTACTTCATATTGCTTTTTAAACTTGAAATAACCTCAGAAAGTTTTTTTTCATTTTCATCATCAAGTTTTCCGGTATTTCTGATTGACTCAATTATGTCAGAATTTTCATTCTTACATTTTTCTATTACTTTTTGTTCAAACTCTGAAATATTTTTTAATTCTATATCATCTAAAAAACCCCTTACACCACAGAATATTGAAATTACCTGTTCCTCTACTGTCATAGGAGAGTATTGTTTTTGCTTTAGAAGTTCAGTTAGTTTTGAACCTCTGTTTAGTAACTGTTGTGTTGAAGCATCTAAGTCAGAACCGAACTGAGCAAAGGCAGCCATCTCTCTATATTGTGCAAGTTCTAATTTTATAGAACCAGCGACTTTTTTCATTGCTTTTGTTTGAGCAGCTGAACCAACTCTAGAAACTGATAATCCTACATTAATTGCTGGTCTAATTCCTTGGTTAAATATCTCTGTTCCTAAAAAAATTTGACCATCTGTGATAGAAATAACATTTGTTGGTATATATGCAGAGACGTCTCCTGCTTGTGTTTCAATTATCGGCAAGGCAGTTAATGAACCCCCTCCACTTTCATCGTTTAATTTTGCTGCTCGTTCTAATAATCTACTATGAAGGTAAAATACGTCACCTGGATAAGCTTCTCTTCCTGGAGGTCTTCTCAGCAATAATGACATCTGTCTATATGCAACTGCTTGCTTCGACAAGTCGTCATAAATTATTAAAGCATGCATCCCATTGTCTCTAAAGTATTCGCCCATTGTGCATCCAGTATATGGAGCCAAAAATTGTAGTGGCGCGGAGTCTGATGCTGTGGCAGATACAATAGTTGTATATTCCATGGCTCCAGCATCTTCTAAGGTTTTTACAATCTGGGCAACAGTTGATCTCTTTTGACCTACTGCAACATATATACAATAAAGTTTCTTACTTTCATCGTCTGACTCATTAATTTTCTTTTGATTTATAATGGTATCGATTGCAACTGCGGTTTTTCCCGTTTGTCTGTCACCAATAATAAGTTCTCTTTGACCTCTTCCCACAGGTATTAAGCTATCAATAGCTTTTAATCCTGTTTGCATTGGTTCGCTCACAGATTTTCTTGGAATAATACCAGGAGCTTTGACCTCAACTCTATTTCTTTTTAATGATTTATCTAATGATCCTTTGCCATCAATAGGATTCCCTAATGCATCAACTACTCTTCCTAATAATTCTTTACCAACTGGCACGTCAACAATAGCACCAGTTCTTTTTACAGTATCACCTTCTTTGATGGCCCTGTCATCACCAAAAATTACTACTCCGACATTGTCACTCTCTAAATTAAGAGCCATACCTTTAGAGCCGTCAGAAAATTCTACCATCTCTCCAGCCTGAACATTGTCTAAGCCATAAATTCTTGCAATACCATCTCCTACTGACAAAACTTGACCAACCTCAGAAACTTCTGCTTTGTCACCGAATTTTTTTATTTGCTCTTTTAAAATCTTTGTTACTTCTGAAGGATTTATTTCCATTTATGCCTCTATCATTTTTGTTTCTAATTGTTGTAATTTACTTTTAATTGAAGTGTCAATCATCACACTTCCAATCTGTATTATCAAACCCCCTATCAAACTAGGGTCATGTTCAAAATTTAATTTTAGGTTTGTTCCAAAGTTTTCTGTCAAATCTTTTTTTATATTATTGATTTCTTCATCATTTAGTTGTTTCGCAGCTTTAAGTTTTGCAATTATTTCACCTTTTTTATTTGAGCTTATAATTAAAAAATCTTTTAAAATCTTCTCCAAATAAAATAGTCTAGCTTTATTTACTAAAAAGCATAAAAATTTATTGAATATATCACTGAGGTTAAATTTTTTTGAGAAAGCGATTACTACTTGCATCAATTCATCCTTTTTTATTGTTGGATCTTTTATTAAATTTCTAAAATCTGCGTTTTCACCAATTAGTTTTAATATTGAGTTAACTTCATCCTCAACTTTAGACAAATCTTTAGACTCCTCGGCTAATTCGTATAATGCCTGAGAATAGCTATTATTTGCAGTAAGTGTAAGATTATTTGAAGTCAATTAATGTTCCTTATTTACTCTAAAATTGGCAATTAATTAGCATAACTAGTATTTCCCTTCAAGCGACAGATTTACCAAAACATGTATATTTTATTAATTAATTGAAGCTAATAGGATCAACATCAACCGTCAGTTTTATTTCGGGTTGAATTTTGAAATTTTTTAATGCTTTCGACAAATTATTTTGAATTGTCATAGATTTGCTTGCTCTAATTAGAAGCCTATTTCTGTATTTTTTTTTAATTTTGTAAATGGGAGCTTGGACAGGACCAAGTATTTTACCAATTATTTTTTTAGAAAGATAATTTTTAAGTTCATTTGAAAAGTCAAATAACTTTTTTTCATTTGTAGCAGTTAATATAATTGCAATAAACCTTTCATATGGAGGCAAATTATATTTTTTTCTTATTTCAAGTTCATTTTCTAAAAAATTGAATGGATCCTGATTAACAATCTGATTTATTGTTTTTGAGTTGAGATCATATGTTTGAAAGTATACTGTTGCAGGTTTTCCAGCTCTTCCAGCTCTTCCAGATAATTGATGATACAATTGTAAATTTTTTTCGGATGACCTTAAATCATGTCCCATGGATGATAAATCAATATCTAAAACTATAATACAGTTCAAATTTGGAAAATGAAAACCTTTAGAAATTAATTGAGTTCCAACAAGTATATTTATATCATTATTTATTATCTTCTTTAGAGTTTCTTTAGAAGATTTTTTACTCATCGTATCACTTGAAAATATTACCGAATTAAATTTAGGAAATTTTTTTTTTACCTCTTCACTTATTCTTTCTACACCAGGGCCGCTAAAAATAACATCACAGTTAACATTCTTACTACATTTTCTCTGTAATTCAGTTTTATAACCACAATAGTGGCATATAAGTTTATTTGTATTTAAATGATAAACTAAATTTATGGAACAATTGGGACATGAGAAAACCTTATGACAATTTTTACAAATTACATAAGGAGAATAGCCTCTTCTATTTAAGAAAAAAAGGACCTGATCACCATTAATTAGATGATCTTGTACTCTATTTTTTGTAAGCGGACTTATCCAAGATTTACTTTCTAACCTATTTTGATTTAAATTAATTATCTCGTATTTAGGTAAATTATAGTTTTTGTATCTATTTATTAATCTTGAAAAAGAATATTTTTTTTTTTGAATATTTTCATACGTTTCAATTGAAGGAACTGCGCTTACAAGATTTATGGGAATATTTTCAAATTGTGCACGGGCTACAGCCATATCTCTGGCATTATAAGTTACGCCTTCGTCTTGTTTGTATGACTGATCGTGTTCCTCATCTACAATTATTTCTCCTAAATTTTTAAATGGTAAAAATAAAGAGGACCTTGCACCTATTACTACCTTAATTTTTCCTAAGGCTAGTCCATTCCATATAATTTTCTTGTTTTTTTTTGTAATTTGAGAGTTCCAAATTGCAGGTCGGAAACCGAAAAAATTCTCAAATTTTTTTTCGAAATCAAATGTTAATCCAATTTCGGGCAATAATATTAAACATTGATAGCCTTCTCTAATTTTATTTTTAATTGATTGAAAATATACGTATGTTTTACCAGATCCTGTTGTGCCTTGTAAAACATGAACTCTAAATTTATCTTTTATTTTATCTATATTAATTAAAGCTTTTTTCTGTTCATCGGATAATTCAATATCGTGAATCTTAGTTTTAAAATTATACTTTTCGTAATCAAACTTTAAATTATTTTCAACAGCCTTTTTACTTAAAAGATGTAGTTTAAGCGACATACCTTTAGGAATAAGATTATATTCTGAAAACCAATTAAAAAAATTTATTGTATTTAAACTTAATTTCGGAATATCAAGTTTTTTTATAATTTTTTTTATTTTAAATTCTTTGTTGTTTTTTTCTTCAAATTTATCCCAAACGACACCATTTAAAGTATTTTTACCAAAAGGAACCTCAACATACTGGCCGATATTGAGTTTTATATCGCTTTCATACGTAAATGGATGATCGAATATGTTTGGTAAAAGTACAGGATACTTCATAATTATTTAATTTGTATATTACGAATGTATTTGTCTTTTATCTACTGATAAAGCTGCTTCCTTTATTGCTTCTGAAAAGGTTGGGTGTGCGTGACAAGTTCTTGCAATATCTTCTGAACTTGCGCCAAATTCCATTGCAACCGACATCTCAGCAATCATTTCACCTGCATGAGGTCCTATAATGTGAACACCTAAAACCTTGTCTGTCTTATTATCTGCTAATATTTTTACAAAACCTTCTGGTTTATTAATCGCTTTTGCTCTGGAATTAGCCATAAATGGAAATTTACCAACTTTATATCCTTGATTTATTTTTTTTAGTTCCTCCTCAGACTTTCCCACATAAGCCACCTCCGGCGTAGTGTAGATAACCCCTGGTATTAAATCGTAATTCACGTGCCCTGCTTGGCCAGATATTAGTTCTGCTACTGCTATACCTTCTTCTTCAGCTTTATGTGCTAACATCGGTCCCTCAATTACGTCTCCGATAGCATAAATGTTATTTACATTTGTTTGAAAATTTTTGTTTACTTTTATTCTTCCTTTACTATCTGTATTAATACCAATTTTTTCTAAATTTAAATTTTTGGTGTAAGGTTTTCTACCAACTGAAACTAGCACTACATCACACTCGTGCAACACTTTTTTTTGATTTACATCTATTACCTCTATATTTATTCCTTTTTCTATTTTGTAAACTTTTTCGACTTTTGTACTTAAATGAAATTTTAAACCTTGTTTCTTTAAAATTTTTAAAAATTCACTTGATATTTCTTTATCTAATCCTGGAGTAATATGGTCAAGAGTTTCAATTACATGAACTTCTGAACCCAATCTGGACCATACAGATCCCATTTCTAGCCCAATATAACCACCACCAATTATAAACATTTTTCGTGGGACTTTGCTCATATTCAAAGCACCTGTAGATGACAAAATTTTTTCCTCATCAAAACTCAACCCAGGTAGTGAAGCTGCTTCAGATCCGGTGCTTAAGACAATATTCTTACTTTCAATTGTCTGTTTATTATTTTTGTCTTCTACTAATATTTTATTTTTATCCAAAAGACTTCCTTTGCCTTTAAGATAAGTAACTTTATTTTTTTTAAATAAAAACTCTACGCCTTTAGTTAGAATTGTTACTGCTTTGTCTTTATTTTGCATCATTTTACCTAAATTCAATTTAATATCTCCTGTTTCAATACCAATTTTAGAGAAACTTTGGGCTTCATGGAATGCTTCAGATAAATTTAATAAACTTTTAGATGGTATGCATCCAATATTTAGGCATGTACCACCTAATGATCCTCTTGATTCAATACAAGCAGTTTTTAAGCCAAGTTGAGAAGATCTTATAGCACAGACATATCCTGCTGGACCACCACCAATAACGACAACATCAAATTTTTCAGACATTTAATTTTCTAAAAATAACTTTTCAGGATCCTCTAAATATTGTTTTATCTCTTTTAAAAATGAAACTGCTTCTTTTCCATCAATTATTCTGTGATCGTAAGACAATGCAAGATACATTATTGGTCTTATCTTTATTTCATTGTTTACTACTACTGGTCTTTCTACAATATTATGCATTCCTAATACTCCTGACTGAGGTGGATTTAGTATTGGTGTTGACAGCATAGAACCATACACACCTCCGTTACTTATAGTAAAAGTTCCACCCTGAAGATCTTCAATTGAAAGATTTCCATTATTTGCCTTTTCGGATAGATTTTTTATCTCTGACTCAATATCAGAAAAAGACATCTCATCTGCATTTTTAAGAACTGGAACAACCAAACCTTTGTCTGTTCCAACAGCAAAACTAATATTAAAATAATTTTTGTAAATTATATCATCATTTTCTATTTCTGCATTTATAGCTGGATAAGATTTTAAACTTTTTACAGATGCTTTTACAAAAAAAGACATAAATCCTAATTTAACTCCAAATTTTTTTTGAAATTCATCCTGGTTATTTTTTCTGAATGAAATAATTTCAGACATATCTACCTCGTTGAAGGTGGTCAACATTGCTGCATTTTCCTGAGCCGATTTTAATCTTTTCGCTATGGTTTGTCTTAGTCGTGTCATTTTAATTCTTTCCTCAGGCCCATATTTAACTTTTCTCTGATTAGGCTCAGGCTTTTTACTCATAAGTTTTAATAAATCACCTTTTAAAATAGTCCCATTCTTTCCAGAACCTTTAATGCCCTCAAGTTTAATATTTTGTTCGTTTACAATTTTTCTAACAGCTGGTGATAAATGTTTATTAATTATTGTCGATTTCCCATTTTTAACTTCATCAGTTAAAATTAAAGGTGCTTCTTCCTCAGATTCATTTTCAAACATTGAAGTTTCATTTTGAGCTTCTTTTTCAGTTTCTTTAGTAGGTTCTTTTGACTTAGCTGTTTCCGCCTCTTTAATAATTTTTTCGGTTATCGGGGGAATTTTTTCACTTACATTTTCGTTTTTTTCTTTTTTTTTTGTTTCGTTTGATACAGTTCCTAATACAGATCCAACCCCAACATTCTCACCATCTTTCGAATTTATCTTTTCTATTACACCGCTTACTGGAGATGGAACTTCTAGATTTACTTTGTCAGTTTCTAATTCTACGACAGGTTCATCTACTGCAACATGCTCGCCTTCTTTTTTTAACCACCTTGCGACTGTTGCTTCTGTTACACTTTCTCCTAGAACTGGTACTAATATATTTTCACTCATTTATTTAAATACTTCATTAATTATTTCTTCCTGTTGAGCTGAATGTCTTTTAGCATAACCAGTTGCAGGTGATGCAGCTGCATTCCTTCCAATATAAGAAATTTTATTATTATTAGCCCCAATATAATCCAAAGTCCATTGTATATAATCTCTAACAGAGTTCCAGGCTCCCATATTTTTTGGTTCCTCTTGACACCAGTAAAAATGGGCATTTTTGGAGTATTTTTTAATTTCTTTAACTAATGGTTTTACTGGGAAAGGATATAATTGCTCTATCCTTACAAAAACTACGTCGTCTCTTTTTAAATTTTCTCTAGCTTTTATTAAATCAAAGTAAACTTTGCCTGAGCAAATTATTACCTTCTTTATATCGGCATTAGGCTTTAACTTAATAAAATTCGTATCATCTAAATATGAATGATCACTTAAAACTCTATGAAATGAGTTTGATTTGTCAAAATCCTCTAATTTGGAAACACAAAATTTATTCCTAAGTAATGATTTCGGTGTCATGATGATTAATGGTTTTCTAAAATCTCTGTGTATTTGTCTTCTTAACACATGAAAATAGTTCGCTGGTGTAGTACAATTCACCACTTGTAGGTTTTCTTGACCACTTAATTGTAAAAATCTTTCTAATCTAGCTGAAGAATGTTCCGGCCCTTGACCTTCATAACCATGTGGAAGCAATAATACTAAACCTGATGCACGATTCCATTTTCTTTCACCTGAGGCAATAAATTGATCAATTACTACTTGAGCCCCGTTTGCAAAGTCACCAAACTGAGCTTCCCAAATAGTTAAAGTTTCAGGTTCAACCAAGCTATAACCATACTCAAATCCTAAAACTGCTAATTCAGATAGAAAACTGTCGACAATTTCAAAATTTTTTTGATTTTCCGAAATATTATTTAAAGGTATATATCTTGAATTATCTTCTTGGTTCCTTAAAACCGAATGCCTCTGGCTAAAAGTTCCTCTACCAGAGTCTTGTCCAACTAATCTTACAGGAAATCCCTCATTTAAAAGTGATCCAAAAGCAAGCGCCTCTGATGTTGACCAATCTATATTTTTTTTTGCTAATATACTTTCATGTCTTTTAGAAAATATTTTTTTTATAGTTTTGTGAGCTTTTAATTGATCTTCTAAACTATTGATTTTATTTGAAATTGATATCAATGTATTTTCGTCAACACCTGTCTTGCCTCTTTTATCTTTCCCTTTTTGTGGCCTATATCTAGACCAAGTTCCCTCAAACCAATCTAATTTTGGCTTATCATCTTTTGCTGATTTAAATTGATTGTCTAGTAGCAAATTGAAATCTGTTTTATTTTTTTCGAATTCATCATTAGAAATCGAATTTTCTTCAATAAGTTTATTTGCATAAATATTCAAAGTTGTCGGATGTTCTCTAATTTTTTTATACATCAACGGTTGAGTGAAGGATGGCTCGTCACCCTCATTATGACCAAATCTTCGATAGCAAATTATATCAATAACTACGTCTCTATTAAATTTTTGCCTAAATTCAATTGCGATTTTTGCACAATGCACAACTGCTTCTGGATCATCGCCATTGCAATGTAGAATTGGTGCCTCAACAACTTTTCCTAAATCTGAGGGATATGGACTGGATCTTGCAAATCTAGGACTTGTAGTAAAACCGATTTGATTATTAACGATTATATGTATAGTGCCGCCTGTATTATGTCCTTTAAGACCTGACATTGCAAAACACTCTGCAACAACACCTTGGCCTGCAAATGCTGCATCTCCGTGTATTAAAATTGGTATTACTTGTTTTCTCTCTTTATCACCATGAAAAAACTGTTTTGCTCTTACTTGGCCTAAAACAACTGGATTCACTGCCTCAAGATGAGATGGATTGTCTGTTAGGCTAACATGCACTGAGTTTCCATCAAATTCTCTATTTGACGATGCGCCTAAATGATATTTTACATCTCCTGCTGAATCTTCACTTTTTGAGTCTAGTTCACCTGCGAACTCATTAAAGATCCTCTTGTAAGACTTTTGCAATACATTTGCTAATACATTTAATCTTCCTCTGTGAGGCATACCAATTTTTATTTCTTTAACCCCTAATTGACCTCCGCGTTTTATAATTTGTTCTAATGCAGGTACTAAAGATTCACCTCCATCAAGTCCAAATCTTTTAGTACCAATAAATTTTTTTGCTAAAAATTTCTCAAAACCCTCAGCTTTTATAATTGTATTTAAAATTGCTTTTTTTCCGTTATTTGTAAAATTAATTTGATTTTCTTTTCGCTCCATTCTTTCTCTAAACCAAATTTTTTCTTTTGGGTCTGATATATGCATGAACTCAGCCCCAATCGTTGAGCAATAAACTTTTCTCAACTTTAACATAATTTCGTTAACTGATGCATATTCTTTATCCAGGTATGAACTTAAGTAAATCTTTCTATTATAATCCTCTTTTTCAAAACCATGATCTGCAGGATGCAATTCGTGTAAGTAGTCTCTTTTCATCATCCCCAATGGATCTAAATTTGCAATTAAGTGGCCTCTAATCCTATAAGCTCTTATCAAAGCGATCGCTTTAACTGAGTCAACTTTTTGTTTTTCAATATCCTCTAATTTTGAATTATCTTTGTTATCATTATCTATTTTTTTTGACCATGACGGGCCATTTATATCTTTTATTATTGCTGATGCATCTTCGTTTAACTCTTGAAAATATTTTTTCCAACTTTCTGGTATAGAAGGATCATTGTTCACATACTTTATGTACATGTGTTCAATGAAAGCACTATTATTTTGAGATAAAAATGATGTTTTTTTTAAATTTAAATTTTTTTCAGCACTCATTAATAAAAATTATTATAGTGTCTGATAAGAAATTTTAAAGTGACAATTTGTTAAGTAATGTTTTGCCAATATCTGCAGGTGATTTTGCCATTGAAATTCCTGCCTCTTCCATGGTTTTAATTTTTTCTTCAGCGCCACCTTTACCTCCAGAAATAATAGCCCCTGCGTGACCCATTCTTCTACCAGGTGGTGCTGTCAAACCAGCAATGAAACCTACCATCGGTTTTTTTATTTTATGGTTCTTAATAAAATCAGCTGCTTCTTCCTCTGCAGATCCTCCAATTTCTCCAATCATTACAATGGACTCGGTATTTTCATCTTCTAAAAATAAATCTAAACAGTCTATAAAATTTGTACCATTTATTGGGTCACCACCTATTCCGACACAAGTTGATTGTCCGAGGCCAATTTTTGAAGTTTGATCTACAGCCTCATAAGTCAATGTGCCTGAACGTGAAACTATTCCAACTGAACCTTTCCTATGTATACTTCCCGGCATTATTCCTATTTTACACTCGTCAGGAGTTATTATACCAGGACAGTTTGGACCAATTAGTTTCGTATTTGAGTTTGATAGATATTTTTTTACTTTAAGCATATCTAAAACTGGAATACCTTCTGTTATACATACAACTAGATCAATAGATGCTTCGATAGCTTCGATAATTGCCTCAGATGCAAATTTTGCTGGTACATATATCATCGTTGCATTGGCACCTGTTGCTTCAACAGCCTCCTTCACAGTGTTAAAAACAGGTTTACCCAAATGAATTTGACCACCTTTTCTAGGTGTTACACCTCCTACTAAATTTGTTCCATATTTTATTGCTTGTTCTGAGTGGAAAGTTCCATGTGAACCAGTAAAACCTTGGCAAAGAAGTTTAGTATTTTTATTAACTAAAATGGACATTAATTTATTTCTTTCACAATTTTTTCAGCAGCATCTGACAAATCAGAAGCTGGGATTATTTTAAGTTTAGATTCTTTTAAAATTTTATTACCTTCCTCTACATTGGTCCCAGCAAGTCTAACAACCAAAGGAACATGAATTTTCATTTCTTTGGCAGCATCGACAACCCCCGCAGCGAGCACATCGCATCTCATTATTCCACCAAATATATTTATTAATATTCCTTTTACATTTTTATCAGATAAAATAATTTTCAACGCTGAGGAGACTTTTTCTTTTGAGGCTCCACCACCTACGTCCAAAAAATTTGCTGGAGTTTCTCCAAACAATTTAATTATATCCATTGTTGCCATTGCTAAACCAGCACCATTCACCATACAGCCGATATTTCCATCTAATTTTATGTAAGATAATCCGTGCTTACTAGCCTCTATCTCTATTGGATCTTCTTCTTGTAAATCTCTAAGCTCTAGATGTTCAGGATGTTTAAAAATTGCATTGTCATCTAAGATAACTTTAGCATCAAGACACACTATATTATTTTCTTTCGTTAAAATTAAAGGATTAATTTCGATTAAGCTAGCATCTTTCTCTCTAAACATTTTATAAAGAGATTTTATTAATTCAATTCCTTGATCCTTAGCGTCATACTCAAGATTAAAAACTTTTATAATTTTTTCGCAATCAGTTTCAGATATATCCTCTTTAAAATCTACTTTAGTAGTGATAATTTTTTCTGGATTTTTTAATGCAGTTTCCTCAATATCCATTCCACCTTGAACACTAGAAATAAATGCTATTTTGGAGCTTTTTCTATCTACTAAACAAGATAAATAAAATTCTTTTTCTATATTGGAAGCCTCTTCAACGTAAAGTCTCTCTACTTTTTTTCCTTTAGGTCCAGTTTGATGTGTAATCAAGATTTTACCTAAAAGCTGATTTGCAGCTTGTTCTAATTCATCTATGTTGCTTGCAATTGTGATCCCTCCAGCTTTACCCCTGCCACCTGCATGTATTTGAGCTTTTAAAACGTATTTTTCTGTATTAAGAATTTTTGATTTTTTAATTATCTCACTAACACTAAAACCATAGATACCATTTGGAACAGGAACTCCAAATTCCTTTAAGAGTTGTTTTGCTTGATGTTCATGAATATTCATTATCTTTCTAAATTAGGATCAATCTTTATTGCGGCTTCCCACAGCCTCCGGACTGAATCTACAGATTTTTTAAATTCGTTAATCTCATTGTCCTCTAATTTAATTTCTTGAATTTTTTCAACACCATCTTTTCCAATGATAACAGGAACTCCAGCATAAATATCCTTTACGCCATATTCTCCTTTCAAATAAGCCGCACATGGAAGTAGTTTTTTTTCGTCCTTTAGATAGCTTATAGCCATCTCAACTCCTGAAGCAGCAGGAGCGTAATATGCAGAACCTTTTTCAAGATATTTAACAATTTCAGCTCCCCCATCTCTAGTTCTTTGATTTATACTCTCTATTTTTTCTTTTGTAATTTTACCTTCTGACATTAAATCTAAAAGTTTTTTTCCATCAATTTTTGTATAACCTGGTAATGGAACCATAGTATCACCGTGTCCACCCATTACCATTGCATCAATTTTTTTAATTGGAACATTAAATTCCTCAGATAGAAATAATTTGTACCTAGATGTATCAAGTATACCCGCCATACCCACAACCTTATTTTTAGGAAATTGAGAGTACTTTTGGAGGGCCATAACCATAACATCTAAAGGATTAGTAATACAAATTACAAATGCATTTGGGCAGTTTAATTTAATTCCATCAGACACTTGTTTCATAATTTTTAAATTTATACCTAAAAGATCATCCCTACTCATACCAGGTTTTCTTGGAACTCCAGCAGTAATAATAATTACATCTGAATCCTTAATATCTTGATAACTATCTGTTCCATAAAGTTTTACATTGAAACCATCCACTGCAGAAGATTGGGCAATATCTAAGGCTTTGCCTTTAGCTACTCCAGATGCAACATCAAACAGAACTACTTCTGATACAATTTCTTTTAACCCAATTAAATGAGCAAGCGTTCCTCCTATTTGACCTGCTCCAATTAATGAAATTTTTTTTCCCATAGCTTATTTCATTGTTGGCATTACAAATTCAGGATTTGATCTTATTCCAGAAGGCCACCTAGAAGTTATAGTTTTAAGTTTAGTATAAAATCTAACACCCTCAGGTCCATGCATGTGCTGATCACCAAATAGTGACCTTTTCCATCCACCAAAGCTATGGAATGCCATAGGCACAGGTATTGGAATATTAATACCTACCATCCCAACTTTTATTTTGCTTGAAAAAGTCCTAGCAGCATCACCATCTCTTGTAAAAATACTCACACCATTTCCATATTCGTGGTCATTTACTAGTTTTGAGGCCTCTTCAAAATCTTTAGCCCTTACAACTGATAGCACAGGTCCAAAAATTTCTTCTTTATAAATTCTCATGTCTTTTTTTACATTGTCAAATAGGCAGCCACCTATAAAAAAACCTTTTTCATAACCTTGAAGTTTTAAATTTCTTCCATCTACTACAAGTTTTGCTCCCTCTTTAACTCCTATATCAACATACCCTCTTACTTTTTCTAAATGTTCTTTTGTAATCAAAGGTCCCATTTCTGAATTTTTATCCATACCAGGCCCAACTTTTAAAACTTCAACTTTTTTTGAAAGTTTATCCACTAATCTATCACCAATATCTCCAACAGCTACTGCAACAGACTGTGCCATACATCTTTCTCCTGCAGATCCGTAGGCTGCTCCCATTAGACCATTAACAGCTTGATCTAAGTCACAATCTGGCATTACTACACAGTGATTTTTAGCTCCTCCCAATGCTTGTACTCTTTTTTCATTATGAGCTGCATTTTCGTAAATATATTTAGCTATTGGTGTTGAGCCGACAAAGCTAACAGCTTGAATATCTTTATTTTCTAAAATCGCATCAACGACCTCTTTATCTCCATTTACAACATTAAGCACCCCATCAGGTAATCCTGCTTCTGATAACAATTCAGCTAACTTAAATGAACATGATGGATCCTTTTCAGAAGGTTTAAGTATAAATGAATTTCCACAAGCAATTGCCATAGGAAACATCCACATAGGAACCATAGCAGGAAAATTAAATGGAGTTATTCCTGCACAAACACCTAAT
>Ga0208390_1000340_pt1 | contig 16391 bp, 13 predicted proteins | sample Knorr_S7_td_Surf_FD_185594 | JGI IMG/M metagenome (GOLD analysis project Ga0208390, IMG submission 185594) | Marine microbial communities from Southern Atlantic Ocean transect - Knorr_S7_td_SurfaceA_ad_6m_LV_A (SPAdes) (version 2) | ecosystem: Environmental > Aquatic > Marine > Oceanic | place...
CCAGCAGCAAGGCCAACTGGATTTTTAAATTTTAATCCAAAAAGTTTTTTTTCTAAACTACTATGATTAACAATGAATAGTCTTCTAATAATTTTTGTAGTCAGAGGAAAATTAAAAAAAACTTTAATGAACTTTACTGAGAACTCATGGATCAACTCTGCATCAAATAGGAAGAGAAAGTTTCTTAATATTTTATACATCAAGTTTTTAAATTAGATGATAGTTCAATTGAAATAGCAGATTTTTCAATTTTTAACTTACCAGCCATTGTTTCTATAATACAAGTAGTACTTTTCTCATCAAAGTCATTAATTCGTGCATGAACACCTGAAGTTGTTACAATTCTGTCACCTTTTTTTAAATTTTTGAGAAACTTTTTCTCTTTACTGCTTCTCCTAAAAGAAGGAATTATGATAAAAAATAAAAAGACAAGAGCTGCAAGAAGTAAGTAGGGGAATTGAGATTCCATATTTAGTTTATTTTTGGTTCAACAAATGCTTGAATTCTTAAAAGTTGACCACCACTTGGTGTATTAGCTGAAACTTTTACCATTTTTTGCTGTAGGTCAGGTCTACCATTCGTATCAAAATTTACTTCAATCTCGCCTGTTCCTCCAGGTTTTATCGGAACATTTTTAGGGTATTTAGGTACAGTACAGCCGCAACTTCCCATAGCGTCAACAATGTATAAGTCATTTTCACTGGTATTTGTAAATTTAAAGATTGTCTTTACAATTTCTCCTTCACTAACCATACCAAAATCATGAAAAACTCTATCAAAAGTTATCTCAGCATAATTTGATTCTTTTTGAATACTTGATTTATTATTAGGATTTATTTTACTTGATGCACTTTCATTACAAGCAGAAAAGAAAAAAGAGAGAATTATTATGGATAAAAAATTTCTTAAATGTATCATTTAATATTTTTGTCAAAATTAGTAAAATTTACGATATAAGACCTCGTCCTTTTTTTACGATTAGTCCTTTATTAGTTAAATCTTTCACAATATTATCAATAACACCGTTGACAAACTTTCCAGAGCTTGGAGACGAAAACTCTTTAGCAATTTCTATATACTCATTTAAGGATACTTTAGTTGGTATTGATGGAAAATATATAAGTTCTGCAATTGATGTAATTAAAATAATATGATCAATTTTTGCTATTCTGTCTGATTCCCAATTAGGTGTCCTCCCAACAAGATGTTCTTTTAAACTATCATATTCTTTAACAACTTTATTTAAAAGTTCTTGACCAAATTCAATTTCATCTCGATAATCATATAAAGTTGGGAGGTTAAAAGAATCTGGATTCTGAATATCAACCTTTTCAATATTATTTATTATAAATGAATTTACATATGGAAGATCATTAACCCAATTTATATTTTGATCTTCAAAAAAATCATTTAGAAGATTTGATTGAGCAATTACGTTTGAATAAGATTCAATGAAGAATCCAAGATTATCATTACTGCCAGAATCAATAAATCTTTTATTTAGTTGAATTAAATCATCCTGAAATTCTATTATGTAGTTTAAGTTTAAATCCCAATTAATTACATTATTTCTCTTAAAATTCTTTTGACTTAATTTATTAAAAAAGAAAAAATATGGATTCTTGCATATAAATGAACAACTAAACTTTTTAGACTCAAGATTGTTAAAGTGAATATTAATCTCCTTAATAAGATCAATTAAACAATAGAGAAGATCTATTGAGGTTGAAGAACTTTTACTTATGTAAGCTTTTAAAGATTTACTATCTATCAACTCTATTGAATTTGAGTATACAGATTGAATGACTAAAGTACGTATGTGTCTTCTGTTTAACATCTCTAAAGAACTAAATCAAAATTAGTCAATAATTAGGATATAATTAAAATTTAATAGAATTAATAAAGTTTATATTTGTCTTTGAGGATGAGAGAATTAAAGAGATTAAACAAATTCCTTCTAAAGTATAAAGGTAAGCTTCTACTCGGTTTGCTTATTACAATAATATCAAGAGTGTTTTCTATAGTTACTCCTAGACTTGTTGGAGACTCTATGACAACAATTGAGAATTATCTCAGTCTAAGCAATATTTCAACAGATGAACTCAAAGATGTTCTTTTTTTTAATATAGTTTTGATCATAGGGGCATCTCTAATTTCTGGATTTTTTACATTCTTAATGAGACAGACAATAATTAATGTATCAAGATTCATAGAGTTCGATGTTAAGAATGAAATTTTTTCTCATTATCAATCACTTGATCAAATATTTTATAAAAAGAATAGGACTGGAGATTTGATGAACAGAATTAGTGAAGATGTTAGTAAAGTGAGGATGTACTATGGTCCAGTTTTAATGTATGGAACCAATGCCGTAGTACTATTTGTAATTATTATATTTTACATGTACAGCGTTGCTCCAAAACTTACAATTTACAGTTTAATTCCTTTACCTATTTTATCAGTTTTTATTTACAGGATTAGTAATCTTATTAATAAGAAGAGTACTTTAGTTCAAGAAAGTCTCTCAGATCTTTCAACATATTCTCAAGAAAGTTTCAGTGGAATATCCGTATTAAAATCATTTAACATTCAAGATATTATTTTAAATAAGTTTGATAAGTATGCATTTAATAGTTTTAAAAATAGCTTGAGTCTTGCAAAAATCCAAGCTTGGTTTTTTCCAATTATACTTTTCTTAATTGGGTTAAGTAATTTAATTGTTATTTACATAGGTGGTAAAGAATTTATTGATGGTAATATTGAAATTGGAGTAATTGCTGAATTCATAATTTATGTAAATATGTTGACTTGGCCAGTGACTCTTGTAGGTTGGGTAACATCAATAGTAAAACAAGCGGAGGCCTCTCAAAAAAGAATAAATGAATTTTTAGACTCCAAAACCTCATTAAGAAATGGTAAGAGTAGATTAGGAAAAATTAAAAATAAGGATATTACTTTTAAAAATGTTGACTTCAAATATGATCAAACAGGAATAGAAATTTTTAAATCATTTAATCTAAAAATTAAATCTGGTAAAGTATTTGGTATTGTTGGAAAGGTAGGGTCTGGAAAAACATCATTAGTGGATTTAATTTCTAGAATATATGACCCACAAAAGGGAGATATTTTGATTGGAAATAAAAATTTAAAGTCTATTGAGATTAGCGAATTAAGAAGTTTAATTAGCTATGTACCTCAAGATAATTTTTTGTTTTCTGAAAGCATACAAAAAAATATTGAGTTTGGTAACCCAAACTCATCAATAGACGAAATAATTGATGCAGCCAAATTAGCACAGATTGATCTTGAAATTAGAAAATTTAAAAATGGCTATGGTACTATCTTAGGTGAAAGAGGTGTAACGTTATCTGGAGGTCAAGCTCAGAGAATTTCTATTGCAAGATCATTTATAAAAGATTCTGAAATATATTTATTTGATGATTGTTTTTCCTCATTGGACTCAGATACCGAAAATAGAATTCTTAAAAATTTAAAAAATAATTTTCAAAAAAAGACACTAATAATAATTAGCCATAGAGTATCATGTGTTAAAGATGCTGATAATATTATTGTACTAGATAATGGTAAAATTATTCAAAGTGGAAGTCACAACAAATTAATTAAAAATAAAGGATATTATAGGGATCTTTACCTGAAACAAAACAAAGAGATTAATGACTAGATTTGATTATATTTGGTTAAAATAAAAAATTATGGAAAATCAAAACGATTATAATGCTGAGGAAATATTTTCAAAGGCATTAAGAGCTGGAAGAAGAACTTATTTTTTTGATGTAAGAGAAACTAAAGCTGGTGATTATTATTTAACTATTACTGAAAGTAAAAAATTTACTAACGAAGATGGAACTTTCTTCTACAAAAAACATAAAATTTATCTCTACAAAGAGGACTTTTCTGAATTTAATTCTTCTCTAAAAGAAACTTGCGAGTTTATTATTAAGAATAAAGGTGAGGAGGTCATAAGTGAAAAGCATGATAAAGATTTTGATAAGAAAAAAGAGCAAAAGAATGAATCTGAATCTGATGACCAAAAAGATGAGAAAGAGGAGGAGAAAGACTTTGCAGATGTTGATTTTGAGAGCGATGATGAATAAACTCTAATTTAAAAAACCAATATGAAAAAAATTCTATTTCTATTAGCCCCATTATTTTGCCTAAATGCTCAAGTTGATCTTGAATACTATTTAGGCGATACAAGTAATTATAATCAGTCGATCCCAACGCCTGAGAGTATAATTGGACATCAGATTGGAGAGCTTCATGTAAGTCATGATAAATTGAGTCACTATGTTCAAGAGGTTTCAAAGCATTCTGATAGAGTTAAACTTGTCAACAGAGGAAAAACATATGAAAATAGAGCTTCATGGTTATTAATTATAACTAGTGAATCAAATCAATTGAGAATTGAGGAAATTAGAAAAAATCATTTAGAATTATCGAATTCAAAAAATCGATCTATAGACGTAACAAATATGCCTGTTGTAGTTTATAAAGGTTATACTGTTCATGGTGATGAACCCAGTGGCACAAATGCAAGTTTACTTCTTTTATATCACCTACTTGCAAGTGATTCTGAAGAGACAAAAGATTTATTACAGAATACAATTATTTTATTAGATCCAAGTATGAACCCAGATGGTCATCAGCGTTTTTCTCAGTGGGCAAATAATAATAAGAATAAAAGTTTGAATCCTGATAGTAATGATAGAGAGTATAATCAATATTGGCCAGGAGCAAGAACAAATCATTATTGGTTTGATTTAAATAGAGACTATTTACCAAATCAATTAATAGAAAGTAATCTTAAGATTCAAACTTACACTGAATGGCTGCCAAATATTATGACTGACTTCCATGAGATGGGAACCAACTCAACTTATTTTTTTCAACCGGGAGTTCCTCAGAGAAAAAATCCACTGATTTCTGACTTGAATCAAGATTTAACAAGAGAAATAGCTACTTATCATGAGGAAGCTCTTAATGAGATTGGATCTCTTTATTATTCTGAAGAAAGCTTCGATGACTTCTATTTCGGAAAAGGATCAACATATCCTGATGCAAATGGTGGAATTGGAATCTTATTTGAGCAAGGAAGTTCAAGAGGTCACATACAGGAAAGTGTAAATGGAGTTTTGACATTTCCTTTCACCATCAAAAACCAACTTGTTACATCATTTTCAACTTTAAAGGCAGCAAAGAACATGAGGGTTAAGTTACTTAATTATATGAAAGAGTTTTTTGATGATCAAGTAGATTCAAATTCTAAAAGAAACAAAAATATTGTTTTTGGTAAGCTTAAAGATGAATCAACTGTATTTCATCTTGCTGATATACTTGAAAGTCATAAAATCAAATTTAATAAGATATCAAAAGACATTGTAATAAATGGAAAAAAGTATTTAAAAGAAAATAGCTATATGGTCCCAATGAATCAATCAAAAAGGACACTTATTGAAGCTATGTTTAATACTCAGACAAAATTTAAAGATAGTATATTTTATGATGTATCCTCATGGACATTTCCATTAGCATTTAATGTCAACTATGATTACACAGATGGATTAAGTCAATCTAATATTTCAAGTCTAATAGGTGAGGAAGTTAATGACTTAGTAAAACCAATTGGTAATGTTGATAATAAATCTGATTATGCATATATTTTTGAACCTCATGAATATTACACTCAGGCTGCTATATATAAAATTTTAGATAAAGGCTTGAGAGTAAAAACCGCAACAAGAAAATTTTCAATTAACGGAAAAGAATACGATTATGGAACATATATGATTCCTGTTCAAAGTCAACAATTGAACTCTGATGAAATATATAAATTGTTAAATAAAGTATCTAAGGAATACAATGTAGATTTCGAACCACATACAACTGGAATTACTGATGGAATTGATTTTGGTTCTAATGATTTTATAATTGTTAAACAACCAAAGATTGGACTGATTGTTGGAGATGGTGTAAGAAGTTATGATGCTGGAGAGGTTTGGCACCTTCTAGATGTTAGGTTTGACATACCAATTACTAAAATTGACGTTGGTAATTTAAGAGAAATTGACCTTAGTAAGTACTCTCACATTATTTTACCTGATTATGTTGGGAGTAGAATAAATGCTAATCAAATAAAAAAGTATGTTAATGACGGTGGTAATTTGATTGCATATAGAAATTCTATTAAATGGGTTTCAAACAATATTGATGAAATTGAATTGATATCAAATAGTTTAGTTGCAGAAGATATAGCTTTTGATGAGAGAGAAGCTTTTTTAGATGCGCAAGAGACAGGAGGTGCTATATTCAAATCTAATATTGATAAAAGTCACCCTATTAACTATGGAATTGAATCAAATAGTCTACCTCTGTTTAGGAACTCCAATGTCTACATGACCAAGGATCAACAAAGTTATAACAATCCTATTCTATATACTAGTGATCCACTAATTAGTGGATATGTATCTGAAGAAAATCTTTCTTTAGTTAAAAAATCTTCACCATTTAAATTAGTTAAAAGAGGCAAAGGTAAAATCTTGTTGATGACAGATAACACAAATTTTAGAGCATTTTGGTTCGGAACTAACAGAATTCTCCTTAATATGCTGTTTCACTCAAATATAATGTAGTTTATGAAACATCACTAAGGAATTTTACCCTGAAAATTCTAAGCTCCTCTTCATCATATTCACCTTCAAATTCTTTAAGTGCATCCGAAATATTCTCACTTTCACTCTCTAGGAAATATTCATGAAGTTCTTCTTGTTGATCTTGATCAAGAATATCATCCACATAATAATCAATATTTAGTTTTGTTCCAGAGAAAACAATACTTTCAAGTTCTGCTAATAAAACATTGAATTCAATGCCACGAGATTCGCTTATTTCATCAAGTGGTATTTTTTTATCCACATTTTGAATCAACGAAAGTTTTTTTGATGATTTTGAGCCTGACGTTCTTAAAACAATTTCATCTGATTTTTTAATATTATTTTCCTGGATATGTTTTTTAATAAGTTCTATAAACTGAGAACCAAATTTTTTAACCTTACCCTCTCCTACTCCATTAATATTTTTAAACTCATCAATAGTCTCAGGATATTTATACGTCATATCTTCAAGAGAAAACTCTTGAAATATTGCATATGGTGGCAGTGATTTACTTTTAGCAATTTCTTTTCTAAGAATTTTTAATTTATTAAATAAGTCATTATCAATTACTGATGCTTTTACAGACTGGTTCTCTATTTTTTTAGTCTTACTAAAATCATTATCCCTTGATACATAGAATTCTGTTGGATTTGAAATAAATTCTACTCCGAAATTTGAAATTTTAACAGTTGTGAAGTCAGAGATATCTTTCTCGAGAAACCCTTCAACAATAGAGTAAGTAATAATTGTTCTCCAAAACTTTTCATCAATTCCATTTTTTTCATCAATTGGCAAGTCTTTTATAATGTCTCTCACAAAAACTTTTTTATTGTTTTTAAAATGATTATTTAATAAGAACAATAATTGATCTTTCACATTAATTTTTTCTTTAATATTCTTTGAATTATCATCCATTTCGAAATCATTATTAATGTTTGGATCATATTTTTCCCCAAAGTAATTAAGCAGAAATTTTCTTCTTGAAATAGATGATTCTGCAAAAGTAGAAACTTCTTTGAGCAGCATAATTCCAATGTTTCTCTCTGAAGATTTCTTCTTAGATAAAAGTTTTTCTAATTTTTCAACATCCTCATAGGAATAATACATGAGACAGTGGCCTTTTCCGCCATCTCTTCCTGCTCTTCCAGTCTCTTGATAATAACCTTCAATACTTTTAGGAACACTGTAATGAACCACATACCTTATATCTGGTTTATCAATTCCCATTCCAAATGCTATAGTTGCAACTATAACATCACATTCATCTTTTAAAAATTTATCTTGATTTTCTTCTCTAATTTTTTTCTCAAGCCCAGCATGATAGGGGAGACTTTTAACACCATTCATATTTAACAATTGGGAAAGTTCCTCAACGTTTTTTCTTGATAAACAGTAAATTATTCCAGATTGATTTTGATTTAGCTTAATGAATTTCAAAAGATCAATATCAGTACTCTCATTTTTAGCTCTTACTTCGTAAAATAAATTATGTCTGTTAAATGATGATTTAAATATTTTTGAATTATCAATTTTTAGATTCTTTATTACATCATCCTGAACTTTGGGTGTTGCTGTTGCAGTTAACGCAATGATTTTGATATCAGAACTAATTTGATCAATTATATCTCTTATTTTTCTATATTCTGGCCTAAAATCATGTCCCCACTCTGAAATACAGTGAGCTTCATCAATAGCTATAAATGATACAGTTATCTTCTTTAAGAATTCAATAGTGTTTGACTTTGAAAGTGTTTCAGGTGCAACAAATAATAACTTTGTTTCTTTTGTTAATACATCATTTTTTACTTTTTCTATTTCTTCTTTTGTCAATGTTGAATTTAAAACATGTGCTACTGAATCTTTTGTATTGTTTGATCGAATCAAGTCAACCTGATTCTTCATCAGTGCAATCAAAGGAGAAACTACAATGGCAGTTCCATCCAATATCATTGCAGGCAACTGATAGCATAAAGATTTTCCTCCACCAGTAGGCATTATTACAAAAGAATTATTCCCCTCAAGAAGATTATTAATTATTGGCTCTTGTAAATTTTTAAAGGATGTGAAACCAAACTTTTCTTTTAATTGGTTCTTTAGACTATCCAAACTTTAGTTTTTTCAAATTGTTTAAATTTGCACTACATACAATTTAAAATAAATTTCCCATTTTGGCTAATCAACAGAAAATAAAAAAAATTGCTCTAGACACACTTAGCATTGAGTCAAAATCTATTTACAATCTTTCAAAAGCTATAGATTCAAACTTTTGTAAAATTATAAATACATTAAAAGCTTGCAATGGTAAAATAGTAATTACTGGAATTGGCAAAAGTGCAATTATTGGTATGAAGATTTCTGCCACTCTAAATTCGACAGGTTCAAAATCAGTTTTTTTACATTTAGGAGATGCACTTCATGGGGATATTGGAGTTATAGGTAAAGATGACATTGTAATCTGTATATCAAAAAGTGGACAATCAATTGAAATAGAATCTCTTTCTAATTATCTAAAGAATGAGGGGGTTCAGTTAATAGGAATTTCATGTATAAAAGATTCATTGTTGGATAAATTGTCAGATATGTTTATTCATACAGAAATTGAAAGAGAGGCTTGCCATAATAACCTTGCTCCTACAACAAGCTCTTCATGCCATTTAGCAATCGGGGATGCAATAGCTATGACTTTGCAAAAAATTAAGGGCTTTAGTCCAAATGACTTTAGCACTTATCATCCATCTGGAAACTTAGGTAAGAAACTAAGTTTAAAGCTCAATAATTTAATAGATAATACTAGAATTCCTGCAGTTAACCTTTCATCTACTTTTTTTGAAATTATTGATGAAATTTCATCAAATATGTATGGAGCAACTGCTGTCATTGAATCTGAAAAAATAATTGGAATAATAACTGATGGAGATATTAGAAGAATTATTGAAAAAAAGCATGACATAAATAGTGTTTTGGTTTCTGATTTGATGAACAAAAATCCTAAAGTTTTAAGTGAAAGTACATTGGCATATGATGCTCTAGGAGTAATGAAAAAAAACAATATAAGTCAAGTACTAGTAATTGATGATAATCAAATATATAAAGGGGTTGTGCATATCCTTGATATAATAAAGCAAGGAATTAGTTATGAGTAATCCTTCTCGAGATATGTCATTTTTAGATCATCTTGAGGAATTAAGATGGCACATTATAAGATCAACTATATCTGTATTATTAGTTGCAATAGTAGCATTTTTATCTAAGGATATTATTTTTGATCAAATTATTTTTGGACCAAAGAAAGGGGACTTTATTAGTTATCAGGTATTCTGCTCAATTTCACAATCTTTTGGTGGTGATGCCTTTTGCTTTGACGAGTTACCATTTAGAGTTCAAAGCAGAACAGTTTCTGGACAATTTTCTGCTCATCTTTGGACATCCATACTTGCTGGATTTATTCTTGCATTTCCTTATGTAGTATATGAGTTTTGGAAATTTATTAGCCCTGGACTCTATAAGAAAGAAAAAGAAGGGGCAAGAGGTTTTATTTTTATTTCATCAACATTATTTTTTATTGGTGTTTTATTTGGATACTATATTGTTACTCCTCTTTCAATAAATTTTTTAGGGAATTATACTATAAGCTCTGAGGTATTCAATGATTTTGACTTAAATAGCTACATAGGTCTTCTTAGAGCCTCAGTACTTGCCTCAGGTTTAATTTTTGAGCTGCCTATAATTATACATTATCTCACAAAAGTTGGACTTGTTACTCCAGATTTTCTAAAGAGAAATAGAAAATTTGCCCTAGTAATTGTATTAAGTCTTTCTGCAATAATTACTCCTCCAGACATTGCTAGTCAAATTATTGTGAGTATACCAATATTAGTTTTATATGAAATAAGCATTATAATATCAAAAATTGGATATAAAAAATTAAATACTTAATATTATTACCATGATATTAAAAGCAAAAGAAATTTCAAAATCTTACAGAGGAAGAAGAGTCGTTGATAATATTTCAATTGAAGTAAATCAAGGGGAGATTGTAGGCTTATTAGGTCCTAATGGTGCTGGTAAAACAACGTCCTTCTACATGATTGTAGGTATTATTAAACCTGAGGATGGAAATATATTTCTAGATGATGAAATTATCTCAAATTATCCGATGTATCAAAGATCTCAAAGAGGAATTGGATATTTAGCTCAGGAAGAATCTGTTTTTAGAAAACTCTCTATTGAAGATAATATACTAGGTGTTTTAGAATTCTCAGATTTATCAAAGAAAGAACAAAAAATCAAGTCGGAGCAGTTGATGGAGGAATTTGGTTTAATTAATATAAGAAAAAATAGAGGTGATCTTTTATCTGGAGGTGAAAGAAGAAGAACTGAAATTGCAAGGGCGCTAGCTAATGATCCAAAATTTTTGTTATTAGATGAACCATTTGCAGGGGTAGATCCTATTGCAGTTGAAGATATTCAATCAATAATTTCAGTATTGAAAAATAAAAATATAGGAATACTTATTACAGATCATAACGTTCAAGAGACTCTAGCTATAACTGACAGAACGTATCTCATGTTTGAAGGAAAAATTCTAAAAGAGGGAATTCCTGAAGATTTAGCCAAAGATGAAATGGTTAGGAAAGTTTACTTAGGTAAAAATTTCGAATTCAAAAGAAAGAAAATTGATTTCTAATTAAATTAAGGTCCATAAATTTCTAATTACATTTAGGAAAAGATATAGGATAACAATTAAAGAGAATCCACCAAGACCAAAAAATAAAATTATTGGTATTGATAAAACAATAGTCAAAATTTTAAAAATATTATAGTCATATTTTCTGATTGACAGTCTCAACGAGAATAGTTTGAATGGCACATTCATCAGTATAACACTAGATATGGTTAAAATAATTAAAGTAGTATTGTTTAAAAGGTATTTTTTAGAATCTACTAAGTATAAATGATCCATAAGTATTGGTAATGAAACAAAAAAAAGTGCGTTTGCTGGAGTTGGAAGCCCTTCGAATTCATCAGTGTAATCTATAGTGTTAAATTTAGCAAGTCTAACAGCTGAGCCAATTGTTATTATAAAACCAATAAATGCAACAGGAGAGATAGAAAATACAAGGTCTAAATCAAGTATTGGTGATAAATAAGCATTTAAATCAAAATCAATGACTCTATTGCCAGACAATTTAAACATTTGATAGACAACAATTCCCGGGACAACTCCGCTGGTAATAATATCAGATAATGAGTCTAATTGCTTGCCAAAATTTGATTCAGCATTTAGGATTCTTGCTGTAAGACCATCCAAGTAGTCTAGGAATACGCCAAACAAAACTAAAATTAATACTGCATCAAATTGAAATTGAAATGCAAATGCAATAGAGAAGCAGCCACATAATAGGTTTAATAGTGTTATAAAATTGGGTATAAGGGATTTAATCATGATAGTAATGGCGCTCAATTTATAAAAAAATTGTAATATTAGATTGTAAAACCTATTAAACTTTAAAAGTGAGTAGACTTCTTGGTTTTTCATTAATTAGCGGTTTGTTATTAGCAAGCTCCTGGCCAATTAATGGAATAACTCCATTAATTTTTGTTAGCTTGATACCTATACTCTTAGTGGAGGAAATAATTAGCAATGATAATTTAGGTAAAAAAAATCTTAGGTTATTCTTCTATTCATATGTTACTTTCCTTACATGGAATATCGCAACTACTTGGTGGATTGTTCATACAACTCTACCAGGAGCTATATTTGCAAACTTTGCTAACTCTTCGTTTTATTCAATAATATTTTTATTGTACTCCAGAGTTAAAAAAAAAATCGATCTAAAAGCTGGAACACTTTTTTTAATTACATTTTGGATTTCATTTGAGAAATTTCATTTAAACTGGGATTTATCTTGGCCATGGTTAAATCTTGGAAATGTTTTCTCCGAGAGAATTAATTGGATTCAGTGGTATGAATACACTGGTGTATTTGGAGGAAGTCTTTGGGTATTATGTTCTAATTTTTTATTGTTTCATCACATTAGAAAATACTCAACTTTTAAAGATCGCAGAAGATTTTATATTAGGATTATTCCTAGAGTTATTTTTATTTTTTTACCAATTTTAATTTCATTAATTATAAAACCTAATATTAATTTGGGAGAAGAATTTAAGGTGCTTATAACTCAACCCAAGATTGACCCATGGGATGCCAATAATAATTCTGCAGATAATCTAGATTTTTTTAAAATTTTCAAAGATTTGACAAATAACGAGCTTGAATCAACAAAATATGATTTTGTGATTGCCCCCGAAACATATTTTGCAGAAGGCTATGGTGAAAATGTAGATTATTTTCAATTTACAAAACTATACGACAGTTTATTTAATTATTTGAGAAAGTATGAAAATACCAATTTAATTTCAGGAATTCAGTTCTACAAACTATATCAAAATTCAATTGACAAACCTTCAAAATCTGCAAATTTTGTTAGAGATAAGCTATGGATTGATTATTACAATTCATCAATAAACTTTTCGGCACTTAAAGGTTTTGAATATAATCATAAATCTAAATTAGTTGTTGGAAGTGAATTCATGCCATTCAAATCATTTTTAGAACCAATTATTGGAACAGTGATGATTGACATGGGTGGAACTACAGTTTCAAAAGGAACTCAATATGATTCTGAAAGGAAAATATTTGAACATTCTAATAAAGATTTAAAGACAATTCCTATAGTCTGTTATGAAACAATTTATGGCGAGTATGTTGCTAATTATGTGGATTTAGGTGCTAACTTCATAACTATTATTACAAATGATGCTTGGTGGTTTGATACTCCTGGGCATAGGCATCTTCTTAGTTATGCAAGATTAAGAGCTATAGAAAATAGGAGATTTGTAATTAGGAGTGCAAACTCTGGTGTTTCTGCAATAATAAATGAAATAGGAGAATATAAAACTATGTTACCTTTTGATGAGAAAGGTATAATCAGTGGAAGCGCACATACAATAAATAAGAGAACTTTTTATAGTAGAAATGGTGATTATATAGCTAGATTATCTATTCTAATATCAGTCCTATTATTACTTCTTTCATTTTCGAAAGTAAAAGAATAAAAATTCTTTGGAATTCTGAACATATAATATATTTTTGCAGAAAATAAGTCTTATGTATTGGACATTAGAATTAGCTTCATATTTAAGTGATGCTCCTTGGCCAGCCTCTAAGGACGAACTTATCGATTTTTCAATTAGAACTGGGGCACCTCTTGAAGTTGTTGAAAATCTTCAGTCCCTTGAAGATGAGGGTGATATTTATGAGTCAATTGAAGAGATTTGGCCTGACTACCCTACTGAAGAAGATTACCTCTGGAATGAAGATGAGTATTAATTTCATTTATTAATATTTATTGGTAATTTTTAGATAAATTTGAAAAAAAGATATTATGTCATTTTTAAACTCCCTATTAAAGGTGTTTCTTGGGGATAAATCTGGGAAGGATTTAAAAAAACTTACCCCTTTAGTTGACGAAATCAATAATTATTTTAATAAAATTACCTCAATTTCTAATGATCAGCTGAGGAATAAAACTATCGAGTTTAAAAAACTGATTTCAGATGAAACTAAAGAGCTAAATAAATCAGTTTCAAATTTAAATGACCAACTTTCAAAAGACCTTTCCAATGATAAAAAAGAAGAAATTTTTAAGCAGATTGAGTCTTTAGAAAATGATTTAATCAAAAAAAAGTCTGAAGTTTTAGACAGATTGTTACCAGAGGCATTCGCAGTAGTAAAAGAGACTGCTAAGAGATTTTTTGAAAATGAAGAAATAAAATTAGATGCCTCTGATTTTGATAAAGAGATTGCATCAAAAAAATCATATGTAAAGATTGAAAACGATAAAGCTATTTGGAAAAATAATTGGGATGCCGCAGGTAAAAATGTTGTCTGGGATATGATTCACTATGATGTTCAACTTATAGGAGGAATTGTTCTCCATCAAGGAAAAATTGGAGAGATGCAAACTGGTGAGGGTAAAACACTTGTCTCTACATTACCAATTTATTTAAATGCTCTGACAGGAGATGGAGTTCATTTGGTCACTGTAAACGATTACCTTGCTAAACGTGACAGTGCATGGATGGGTCCTATACTTGAATTCCATGGATTAAAGATTGATTGTATTGATTACCATAAACCAAATTCTCCTGAGAGGAAAAGAGCTTACGAAGCTGACATAACTTATGGAACAAATAATGAATTTGGTTTTGATTATTTAAGAGACAATATGTCTCATTCACTTGATGATATTGTTCAAAGGAAACATAATTATGCTATAATTGATGAGGTAGATTCTGTTCTTATTGATGATGCAAGAACACCATTAATTATTTCTGGTCCAACTAAAGACGGTGATAGACACGAGTTTGACAACCTAAAACCCAAAATCCAAAGATTAGTTTCTTTACAAAGGACTTACTTAACTAGTATTCTATCCGAGGCAAAGGGTCTTATTAAAGATTTAGATAAAGAGAAAGGTGGTTTTCTCCTTTACAGAGTTTTCAGAGGATTGCCAAAAAATAAGGCATTGATTAAATTTTTAAGTGAAGAAGGTGTAAAACAGATACTTCAAAAAACTGAGAATTTTTTTATGCAGGACAACAATAGAGAAATGCATCAAATTGATGAAGAGCTTTACTTTACAATAGATGAAAAAAACAATCAGATTGAACTCACAGATAAGGGTATTAATACACTCTCTGAGGATCTTGATGATAAAGATTTTTTCATCATGCCTAATATTTCAACTCAAATTTCTTCAATAGAGAGTAAAGGTTTATCTCCAGAAGATGAAGCTAAAGAGAAGAATGACCTATTCAATGATTTCAATATCAAAAGTGAGAGAATTCACAGTATTAATCAATTACTTAAAGCATTTACTTTATTTGAGAAAGATGTGGAATACGTTGTTGTAGAAAACAAAGTAATGATAGTTGATGAGCAAACTGGAAGAATAATGGACGGAAGAAGGTACTCAGATGGACTTCATCAGGCAATTGAAGCAAAAGAAAATGTAAAAATTGAGGCAGCTACTCAGACTTTTGCTACAATTACTCTTCAAAATTATTTTAGATTATATTCCAAACTTTCTGGAATGACTGGAACTGCAGTTACAGAAGCAGGAGAATTCTGGGAGATTTATAAGCTTGATGTAACTGAAATTCCAACTAATAAACCTATAGCTAGAAAAGATCAGGATGATTTAATTTATAAATCTAAACGTGAAAAATATAATGCAATAATTGAAGAAGTTATTGATCTTAGAAACAATAAAAGACCCGTATTAATTGGTACAACTTCTGTTGAAATTTCAGAATTATTGAGCAAAATGCTAAATAGGGCCAACGTAAATCACAATGTTCTTAACGCCAAACTACATAAAAAAGAAGCTGACATAGTCGCTGAAGCCGGAAAACCTGGGGTTGTAACGATTGCTACGAATATGGCAGGTAGAGGAACTGATATTAAGCTAAGTCAAGATGTAATTGATGCAGGTGGGCTTGCAATTATTGGAACAGAAAGGCATGATTCACGAAGAGTGGATAGACAGCTTAGGGGTAGATCAGGAAGACAGGGAGATCCTGGTAGTTCTCAATTTTATGTTTCTTTTGAGGACAATTTAATGAGACTATTTGGTCAAGATAGAGTTTCAAAC
>Ga0208390_1000342_pt1 | contig 16385 bp, 14 predicted proteins | sample Knorr_S7_td_Surf_FD_185594 | JGI IMG/M metagenome (GOLD analysis project Ga0208390, IMG submission 185594) | Marine microbial communities from Southern Atlantic Ocean transect - Knorr_S7_td_SurfaceA_ad_6m_LV_A (SPAdes) (version 2) | ecosystem: Environmental > Aquatic > Marine > Oceanic | place...
GCTTTTATTTCCATTACCATTTTTATCTTTCTTTTTTCCAGATCCCCAAGGGCCATCGGAGTCATCTTTGTAGGGCATTATCACATCCTTAATTAGTTTCTATTTAATTGTGGCCTATTAATAAAATTTCAAGAGAACATTTTAACTTAAAGTAACAATCTCCTCTGCAATTGTGGGATGTACGGCACATGTAGAATCAAGATCTTTTTTCTTAACTCCCATTTTCATTGATATACCAAACATTTGAATCATTTCACTTGCACCATCCCCAACAATATGACACCCCAGAATTTTATCAGTTCTATTACAAACTATCAATTTCATCATAATTTTTTCCTGATTATTTTTAATTTTACTTCCTAAACCAGAAAAATAAGTCTTAAAGATTTTTACATTGAAATTTTCTCTTGCCTCTTTTTCTGTCAAACCGACCGTCCCAACTTCTGGTTTTGTAAAAACGGCTGTTGGTACCAATTTATGATCAGGTGACTGTTTTTTTTCTCCAAAAATGGTATTTATTAATGCCACTGCATCTCTTATTGCAACAGGTGTCAAATTCAGTCTATTAGTCACATCTCCAATTGCATATATTGATTTTTGTGATGTTTGTTGAAACTCATTAACCCTAATTGCTCCTTGTTTTGTTAAATCCATTTTTAATATATCTAATCCAAGATTTTCAGTATTTGGTTTTCTGCCGATTGCTGACAAAACTATATCAGTACTAATTAAATGATTGTTACTCAATTGAAGTTCAAACTTATCATGTTTAGATCTTATGGATTCAGGAGAACAATTGTTTAGGATTTTAATACCTTTTTGTAAAAAAGCTTTCTCAATACTTTCTCTAATATCATTATCAAATCCACGTAAAATTCTATCACCACGGTATACTATAGAAACCTCAGTTCCAAAACCGTTGAAAATTGATGCAAATTCACAGGCTATATAACCGCCACCAATTATAACCATCTTTTGTGGTAAATGCTTGAGGTTAAAAATATCATTAGAAGTGATTGTCAAATCACCTCCCTTAATATCTAGCTTTAAGGGCTCCCCACCAGTTGCAATTAAAACATATTTTGAAGTAACTTCAGTTTTATCGTTTAAAATTATAGAATTTGAACTAGTTAACTTTGCCTTTTGTTGAAAAATTTTTACTTTGGATGATAAAAGCAATTCATTGTAAATTTGTTCTAAACGGTCAATTTCAGAGTTCATACTTTTGGAAAATTTATCCCAAGAAAATGAACGCTCTTTTTGATCCCACCCAAATCCAACTGATTCTTGAAAAATTTTTGAGTATGAACTAGCAAAAACCATTAATTTTTTTGGAACACACCCTCGAATTACACAAGTTCCTCCAAACCTATATTCCTCGGCAATTCCTACTCGTTTACCTAATTTTGAAGCCAGTCTTGCAGCTCTAACTCCACCTGACCCAGCTCCTATGATAAAGAGATCAAAATCATATTTTTCCAAAATTTATCCTTTATGTTCGATTAACTTGAAACTTCCGTCATTGTTTCCAATAATCACTGAATTTGCCATATTAATGAATAATCCTGTTTCCACTACACCAACAACTTTTTTTATTTTTTTATCCAAAATATATGGATCTGTAATTTTTTTAAGACTTAAATCAAGAATAAAATGCTTTTCATCAGTAACAAAGTAATCATCATTTTCTTTTCTCAAGTTAATTGAAAAATCTGAATATCCTAATTCTAAAAGTGTATTTTCTATTTGTTTTTGAGTACATTTACTACCAAATTTAACTATTTCTATTGGAAGTGGAAACTTTCCTAAATTAGCAACAACTTTGCTATTATCAACAATTACAATCATTTTTTTACTGTAAGAGGCCACTATTTTTTCTTGAAGTAACGCTCCACCACCACCTTTTAAAAGATTAAGATCTGAGTCCACTTCATCGGCACCATCTATAGTAAGATCGACGTAATTTACACTATCTATTGAAGTAATTGGTAAACCTAAACTTTTGGATTGTAATTCAGTAGAGGATGATGTTGCTAGAACTTTAATATTTAGATTTTCTTTAAAATATTTTTGAGATAATAAATCTACGAAAATCTTTGCTGTTGAACCTGTTCCTAAACCAATTACCATTTCAGAATGAATAAAATTTAGCGCTTCTTCTGCAGCAATTCTTTTTCCAACATCTTTATTTGAATTATTCACAGGCAATTAATCCTCCTCCAAAAAATCTTTAATTTATTATTTAAAATTTTATACTTACTATAGTCAAATAAGAAAAAATAATTTAGTAAAATTAAAATTAAAAATAATTAATTGGTGGTATATTTGTTTTTAAGCGTTTTTGATATATTTAAAGTGGGAGTTGGACCTTCTAGCTCTCATACAAATGGACCAATGGTAGCAACTTCTTTATTTTTAAATTTTATAAATAATAGATCAAATATTATACCTGGATCAAAATCATTTTTCAGAATAACATGTACTCTTTACGGCTCACTTTCATTTACAGGAAAAGGTCATCATGCAGACAAGGCTATATTACATGGTATGGCTGGGATTATTCCTTCTACATATAATGAAAAAATAGGTGTAGAAATAGATAAAGAAATAACTAATTATGACCATATCACTGTAAAAGGTTTTCCAGAAATAAAATTTTACCCTAATAGAGATATTATCTTTGATTATGGTCCAGCACTTAAACAACATGCAAATGGTATGATTTTTTCTGTATATGATAGAGATGAAAACTTGTGCACCACACAAACGTATTTTTCAGTTGGCGGAGGATTTATAAAAACTATCAAAGAACTTGAAAATCCGAGTGATGTAGAAATTGATAAAAAAGTTCCATACCCTTTTTCAACTGCAGACGAAATGCTTGATCTTTCTAAAAAAAATAAAATTTCAATTTCTGAAATGAAAAGACAAAATGAATTAGTTTTTATTTCTGAAGAAAAACTTAAAGATGGTATTTCTGAGTTATGGAATACAATGTCTAAAAGTATCAACTCTGGCTTAAAAAGAGATGGAATACTTCCTGGTGGATTAAACGTAAGAAGAAGAGCTAAGTCAATATTTGATTCTCTTAACTCAGAAATTGGATCTAACACTATTGCACCACATATAATAAATGATTGGATTTCTTTATATGCTATGGCAGTAAATGAAGAAAATGCAGCAGGTGGTAAAATTGTTACTGCACCTACTAATGGAGCTGCAGGTGTAATTCCTGCTACTTTTATGTATTATTTAAATCATGTACCCAATGCTGATCCAAAAAAAATTGAAGATTATCTTCTTACTGCAGCTGCTATAGGGGGGATTTTGAAGTCAAATGCATCTATTTCAGGAGCAGAAGTTGGGTGTCAAGGAGAAGTAGGTTCTGCTTCTGCAATGGCTGCTGGTGCTTTATGTGCAATTTTAGGAGGCAATAGTTTACAAATAGAAAATGCAGCGGAAATTGCTTTAGAGCATCATTTAGGAATGACCTGTGATCCAATAAAGGGGTTGGTACAGGCCCCTTGTATAGAAAGAAATGGGTTAGGCGCAATTAAAGCAGTTTCAGCTGCTTCATTATCTCTAAGAGGAGACGGAATTCATCTTGTAAGTTTAGATGCTTGTATCAAAACAATGTTTGAAACAGGAAAAGATATGATGGAAAAATATAAAGAAACATCAAAGGGAGGACTAGCTGTGAATGTTATAGAATGTTGATAACTTTAGTTCATAAACTTCACAATTTTATCAAACGATTTTATTGGTAAAATAATTATCATTCCTGTACCACTTAATTCAATTTTCACTTTAGAATGTAAAACTTCGTTAGAAGTACCAATTTTAAAGCCTGGAGAAAAACAAACCCCTTTAATTCCATATTTAAGACCTTCACTTGATACCCCTACTACATCATTAAGTGGAAACAAGGATAGTCTTGTACCAATTTCTAAATTTAGTTCAATTTTTTTATTTATATGAAAAAGTAAATCTCTTTTACCCAAAAGAAAAACTTTCTTATCTTTCATTTTAACTAATGCAGAGATAGCTGCCATTGAATGGTCTATTCTTTCACCCAAAAAAGCATTACCCAAGAAAAATGGAGCATTGAATGAATATAGACATTTTTCAAAATCTGTAGTTTCTTGTTCTTCTATTTTTTTTATGTTAGATCCTTTTAGTTTCCAAACTTTTAAATTTTTTACAGAATCAAGATCCCCTATAATCCAATCTGGAACATTTTTGTTTATATCTAAGAAATTTAGTCCTGAGTCCACAGCTATTATTTTGGGAGCTATTTTAAGGCACTTGTGAAAATTTGTACTAGAAAATTCTCCTCCACCGACAATTGTTAAGGGTGTATCATAGTTTTTAACAACCATAATAAAAGACCTATTAAATTATTTATCAAAAATTAGTTACTTATATTTTTGGAAGCCAACCCTTTAAATACAAACTTAAAAGGAAAAACCCATATTATGCCTAGTAATATGTAAGTCAAAAATTCTAACCAAATATTTAATCGCCCTACATAATTGAGAATTGAGACTACAAAAATAACGTATAATGGTAAAAAAATAAATAATACAAAGTATGCTATTTTTTTTCTTTGCTTAATTTTTAACATAAATTACCTTTCGAATGGATTTTTAATTTCTATTATATCGTTCCTATTTGGAGACGTAGAAACGATATAGGCAGGACAACCTACATACTTTTCTATTGATTTTATGTAATATATAGCATTCTTTGGTAACTTTTCTAGGGATGAAATCCCTACTGTAGACTCATGCCAACCTTCAAATATTTCATAAATTGGTTCTATACCTTTTTCTAAATCAGCACCTGTTGGTAAAAAGTTATAAGATTTATTATTTATCTTATAACCAATACATATTTTTAATTCTTTCAAACCATCTAGAACATCCAATTTTGTAATAGCCATGCAATCTACTCCATTTAATATACATGTTTGTTTAACAAGTGCAGCATCAAACCATCCACATCTGCGATCTCTACCAGTAACTGTACCTTTTTCGTGACCAACAGCAGCAAGATGTTCACCTACCTTATCATTAACTAGTTCTGTAGGGAATGGACCTTCTCCAACTCTAGTTGTATAAGCTTTCACTATACCTAAAACATTATTAACCTTTTTTGTCGAAACACCTGAACCAATAGATGCAGCGGAAGCTAAAGTATTTGAAGAAGTTACATAAGGATAAGTTCCAAAATCTACATCTAGTAGACTGCCTTGAGCACCCTCAAACAAAATTGTTTTATTTTTATTTTTCTTGTCATCTAATTCTTGCCAAACACTTATTGAAAACTTTGAAATAAAAGAAGTAATTTCTTTCAATTTATCTTCTATTTGGGAAATAGAATATTCAGGTTTATTATACCCTTTCATCAGTACATTATGGTGAGCTAAGGAACGTTCTAATCTTGCCCTTAATAAAATTGGATTATTTAGATCTGATAATCGAACTGATCGCCTTCCAACTTTATCTTCATATGCAGGACCAATTCCTCTTCCTGTTGTTCCAATTTTTTTAGCACCAGCAAGGTTTTCTCTTAGAGAATCTAATTCTTTATGAAAAGGGAGTATAAGTGAAACATTCTCTGCAATCATAAGTTTATTTTTTGAAATAGTAATTCCCATCTTTTCTAATAGATCTATTTCTTTCTTTAAGGCCCATGGATCTAAAACAACCCCATTTCCAATTATTGAAAGTTTATCATCTCTTAATATGCCTGATGGTAATAATGACAATTTAAAAGTTTTTTCACCAATAACAATTGTGTGTCCTGCATTATTTCCACCTTGAAATCTCACAATGATGTCAGCTTTTTCTCCTAAATAATCAACAAGTTTTCCTTTTCCCTCATCTCCCCATTGACAACCAACTACTACAAGATTGTTCATTAATTTTCCTCTCCAGGTAAATTTTTAATATTTTTAATGAAAATTTTCATTCTATTTTAAAAAAAATTTAAAGATTTAGCTTTTTCCACTTGAGGGAGTTTTTTTATTTTCTCAATAACATCATTAGATATAGCTTCATCTACTCCTAATAAGGCCAAGGCTTTACCATTTTTTTTGTCTCTCCCCAAAGAAAAAGTGGCTATATTTACATTTGCTTCACCTAATACCATTCCAAGTGCTCCAATGTAACCTGGTTTATCAATATTAGTTGTGTATAGCATATGATTAACTGGTTCTGCTTCTAAATTGATACTGTTTATTTGAATAAATCTAGGTTTGCCATCTGAATATATTGTCCCTGCAATTGAGAATAAAATATTCTCATGATTTAAAACAACTCTTATGTAAGAATCAAATGCTCCTTGAGTATCTCTTCGAATTTCTGAAATTTTAATTCCCTTATTTCTCGCAATTAGAGGAGCTGATACCATGTTAACTAGACCACCCCCTACTAGTGGTTTCAAAATTTCAGCTATTAGGACCGAAGAAATAGGTTTGAAATTTAACTCCCCAACCTTACCTACATATTCGATCTCGATATCTAAAATAGGTGCGTCAGTAATTTGTCCAACAAACGATCCTAAATTTTTAGCTAATTTAATCCAAGGGTTTAACAAAGGAGCCTCTTTAGAATCAATTGGGGGTGCATTTAATGCATTAGTAATAGCTCCATTATTTAGATAATCTATTATCTGTTCAGCGATTTGAAATGAAACCTTTTCTTGAGCTTCAGTAGTTGAAGCACCAAGATGTGGAGTACAAATTACATTTTTCAACCCAAACAACGGATTTGATAAGGCAGGTTCTTCAAGATACACATCAAATGCGGCGGCTGATAAGTGGTTTTTTTGGATAGCATCAACAACTGCATTCTCGTCTACCAACCCACCTCTGGCACAATTAATTAGTATTGATCCTTTTTTCATTTTAAAAATATTTTCACTAGAAATAATATTATTTGTGTTTTCATTTATTGGTAAATGCAGGGTTACAACATCAGACTGAGATAATAATTCAGAAAGACAAGTAGTTTTTGAAATCTTTAAGTTTTTTGCTCTATCATTAGATAAAAAAGGATCATAAGCAATAATTTCCATACCTATAGATTGGGCCAATGAGACCACTATTGATCCAATATTTCCAACACCAACAACGCCTAATTTTTTACCTGATAATTCAGTACCTATAAAATTATTTTTTTCCCACTTTCCACTATGTGTTGATTCATTTGCAGCAGGTATCTTCCTAGCTGATGAAAAAATCATAGCCATAGTATGTTCTGCAGTAGTAGTTGCATTTCCAAAAGGTGTATTCATTACTATAATACCTTTGTTAGATGCTAATTTTAAATCTATATTATCAATACCTATACCAGCTCTTCCTATAACTTTTAATTTGGTGGCTTTATTTAATAGTGCAGAATTTATTTTAGTATCAGATCTTATAGCTATAGCATCAAAATTATGAATCTCATTTAAAATCAATGAACTATTTTTTCCCATTTCAGGACTGTAAACTACATCTATGTCAGCTTCATTAAATTTATATATTATATCTTTTGATAAATTATCTGAGATTAGAACTTTATAAGTCAATTTAATCAATTCCTAATTTAGTTAAAAAAGTCATTTCTCACAATTTCAAATGACCAGTCTAACCATGGTAATAACGCTCTCAAATCGTCTTCCTCAACAGTTGGACCACACCAAATCCTTAAACCTGGTGGAGCATCTCGATGGCCTTTTATATCAAATGCTGCTTTATTTTGTTCAAGTATAGAACACATCTCTTGAATAAAAATCCATTTTTTTTGAATATCTAGTTTCAAAAATCTTTTATCATTAATTTCTAGACATATAGAAGAATTTGATTGTATTTTTTTATCTTTAACACTGTTTGACACCCATTCTCTGTTCTCATACCAATCAGATAAAACTTTGAAATTTCCCATAGATTTTTTATATGTTTGTTTCCATCCTCCTAATTTTTTTATCCATAATAAAGAATCTAAAGCATCAGCTACACAAAGCATTGATGGGGTATTGATTGTTTTTCCTTCATATATCCCGTCTAAAATTTCGTTATCTTTCAATAGCCTAAACAGTTTGGGCAATGGTCTATTAGGCTTAAAATTTTTCAATCTTTCAATTGCTTTAGGGCTTATAATTAAAATACCATGACCCCCTTCACCACCCATTGACTTTTGCCATGAAAATGTTGCTACATCAATTTTATTCCAATCTAATTCTTGAGAATAGATTGCGGATGTTGCATCACAAAAAGTAATTCCTTTTCTGTTTTTACTTATCCAATCAGCATTAGGAACTTTTACTCCAGAAGTTGTCCCATTCCATGTAAAGCAAATATCCGTTTCATCACTAACCAAAGATAAATTAGGAATACTTGAATAATCAGCTTTATGTATTCTCAGATCTTTTATTTTTAGTTGGTCTTTTAGATCATATATCCATCCACTTCCAAAAGTTTCCCAAGCCAAAGCATCAACCGGTAAAGGTCCTATCATTGACCATAAAGCCATCTCAAAAGCTCCAGTATTAGAACCTGGGACAATTGCAACTTTATAATCAGTAGGAATATCCAAAGTTTCTTTTGTTAAGCTTATAACCTCATTTAAAGTTTTTAAACAAATGTCAGATCGATGAGACCTTCCAAGTAAATCCAAAGTGTTTAGACTGTTGACTGTCCACCCAGGTCTCTTGACACAAGGACCACACGAAAAATTTGGACGTTTTGGTGATTTATTTGGCTTTTCTAACATGACAAAAATATGTAAGTGATCATATTTATCCGATAATATTTAATTGGATTAACTTCAAGTCTTACTTTAAATTAATTTAAAAATTCTAAAGATGTTTTTTAAAAAAATAAATCAAAACCCAGTATCCTGGATTTTACTCTCTATTCTTGGGGTAGTTTGGGGAAGTTCATTTTTATCAATAAAATATGCAATTATTGCATTTGAACCAATTCAAATCTCATCTCTAAGGATAATAATAGGTTTTTTTATAGTTTTTTTATTTTCTTTAATTTTCAAAATAGAAATATTTAACATTTATAAACCCAAAAGATATTGGTTACTTTGCACAGGAGTTGCTGTTTTATCAAATTTATTACCATTTACTATTTTGGCCATAGCACAAGTAAAGTTTTCTACAATATTTGTTGGTCTTTGTATGGCCATTATACCTTTATTAATAACTATTTTTTCACTTTTTCTATTTAAATATGAACCAATTTCATCCAAAAAATTATTTGGAATATTAATTGGGTTGAGTGGCTCAGCTCTTTTAGTTATGTCCAAAGCATCCGAAGATTTAGATAATAATCAAGAAATACATTTTATATTTTTATTTTTATGCATACTTGCCCCAATCTCTTACTCATTTGGAGCTATGATTATAAAAAAAGCTGATGTTGAAAACTTGTTATCTTTTACTACACATGCGCTTTTTATAGCTTCTGTCTTAAGCTTACCGTTTTTAGTTAAACAAGGTTTATTTCCAAATAAAATTGATTTGCAGTCTATATTTGCAATTTTATATCTTGGAATAATACCGACAGGTATCGCAACAATAATTTTAGTTTATCTAATTAAAAAAGAAGGTCCTATATTTTTAAGCTTAGTGAATTACAAGGTTCCACTTTGGTCAACCATTTTTGGTTTTTTATTACTAAAAGAAATGTTACCAAATAACTTTTTTCTTGCATCATTTTTAATATTGACTGGCATTATTATTTGTCAGTCAAAAAAAGTGTAGTAAATTATAAATTTGATATCTTATTTTCAATTTCTTTCAAAATTGGAGCAATCATTTTTGAATTAGAATGTTGAATCATAATTCTAATTACAGGTTCAGTTCCAGATTTTCGAACTAGGATTTCCCCACTATTTGCAATTTTACTACTTAGTTTTTCAATAGTTTTTTTAAATTCTAAATTTTCTAAAGGATCATTTTCTGGTTCAAATTTTAAGTTCACTAATTTTTGTGGAAATGGTTCAAAAACATTCAAAAGTTCGCTTGTAGTTTTTTTTGATTTCTTAAGAATTGATAAAAAATGAAGTGCAGCTAAAAGACCATCTCCAGTGGATGAATAATCAGTCATGATGATATGACCAGAGTTTTCACCACCAAAATTAAATCCTTTCATATTCATTATTTCAGCAACATACCTATCACCAACTGGTGTGCGAAATAAATCCAGACCTAAATTATTTAGATATTTTTGTAATCCTAAATTTGACATTATCGTTGAAACTACAGTGTTACCTTGTAGAGTTTTCTCCATTTTAAGATTTTTTGCAATAAGTGCAATTAATTGATCACCATCTATTTCTTTACCTTTTTCATCAAGTAATATTACCCTATCAGCATCTCCATCTAAGCAAATTGCTAAATCGGCATGATGTTCTCTTACCAATTCTGAAGCCTTAAGTGTATTAGTAGAACCACAATTTAAATTAATATTAAAACCATTGGGATTTACTCCAAAAGGTATTACTTTGGCTCCTAATTCCCAAAGAATTTGAGGAGCACACTTATATGCAGAACCATTGGCACAATCAACTACTATTTTTAAATTTCTTAAATTCAAATTCTTTGGCAAACTTTTTTTAACAGCTTCAGTATATCTTCCTAATACTTCATCTATTCTTTTTACTCGACCAACTAATGAAGGACCAACAAGATCAATTTTGTCAAATAGTAATCTTTCTATATCTTTCTCTACGCGATCGGACAATTTGAAACCATCTGGACCAAAAAATTTAATTCCATTATCTTCAAAATTATTATGTGATGCAGAAATCATTACACCTAGATCTGCTCTCATAGATCTTGTTAACATACCAACTGCAGGTGTAGGTATAGGGCCTAAAAGAAATACATCCATACCAATTGATGTAAAACCAGATGTAAGAGCGGTCTCTAACATATAACCCGATCGCCTAGTATCTTTACCAATGATTACTCTATTGGATCTTTCACCACCACTCTTTGATAAGAAATATTTACCACAAGCAATACCTAATTTTTGAGCAAATTCTGCATTAATAAATTCTGAGTTAACTTTTCCCCTAATGCCGTCAGTTCCAAATATTTTCTTAACCATTTAATACTTTCTTGTTTTACAAACTTGATTTTAAACTATTAAAAATCTTTAACATCTCAGAAGTTTCTTTAATATCATGAACTCTAATAATATGAACTCCTTTTTTTATAAGCTCAAATGCTAAAATAACAGAACTCAATACTCTTTTTTTTGGTTCCTTCTGCCCTATTATTTTTCCAATAAAACCTTTCCTTGATAACCCTACAAGAATAGGACAACCTAAAGAATGAAATAGATTAATATTGGAAATAATTTTTAAATTTTGATTTATGGACTTGCCAAAACCAATACCTGGATCAATTATTATTTTAGATTTTGGAATACCAGAGGATAATAAAAAATTTATTCTGTCTTGAAGATAATCATAAATATCTAACAAATAATTTTTACCTAATAATTTCTTATGAAGTTCTTTTCCATTTCCTGAATTATGCATTAAGCAAACAAAACATTTACGCTTTTTCACAACATTTATGCTTTTTGGGTCAAACTGCAGTGAAGACACATCATTAAAAATAGCTGCCCCATTTTTTAAGGCAAAATTAGCTACACTTGACTTTCTTGTATCAATAGAAAAAATTTTTGCTGAATATTTTTTATTTATAAGCTTAAATGCTCTTTTTATTCTTTTAATTTCTACTATATCTTCTACATTAATGAAGTTGGGCTTAGTCGACTCACCTCCAATGTCTATAATATCTGCACCTTCATTAATTATGTTCTCAATATAATTGTGTAATTTATTTCGAGGTATTTGTTTAACATTAGAAAAACTATCTGGTGAAAGGTTAAGCACACCCATTATAAGTGGTCTGTTTTTATAACCACATAAATTGAATGAATTTGTAATATCTTTAATTACTTTTTTAGGAACATCATTAGAATTTATAATAAAAGGTTTTCTTCCTCGTTGTAATACTTTAACTTTATCAAACCAAAAATTTCCATCTGATAAAAAAAGGCTTCCTTTAATTGGATCAGGACCAAAATTTATAATTGGCTGAAAATATTTAGTCAAATTTTTTCCTTAAGATCATAATTTTTTAATCAATGCCATTAAATCAGAATATTTTGAGAAAAAGTAATCTGGATTTAAATCTGATACGTTTTCTGTTCTATAACCTTCTGTAAACAAAAAAAATATTGAATCTGAATTTCTTGCTGTTTTTAAATCAGTTTTACTGTCACCTATATATATAGTTTTTTTTGATTCAAAATTTTTAAGTGCAAAATCTACCATTAATGGATCTGGCTTTAACACATCTAACGAATCTCCAAAAGCAAAGCCTGTAAAAAAATCTTTAATGTCAAAATATTCTAAAATTTTTAAAGCTGGTTCTTTATTTTTTTGAGTACAAATGGCTATATCAAAATTTAAAGATTTCAATTTTACTAATGCATTTTTTACATCAGGAAAAAGGTGGGTTTGAAAAAATGGATCAATATAATAATATTTTTTAAATATTTTAACATATTCATCAACTGAAACATAATTGTATTTGTAAAAATTTAATAACCTTTCTACTTGTTTTGTTATGCCACCACCAATAAAAGTAGAATATAATTTTGTGTTTATACTTGGTAAACTTAATTCATTGAGTAAATTATTTGCTGCTTTAGTTAGAGCTGGTGCTGTGTGGACTAGTGTTCCATCAAGATCAAAAATTATGTTATAATCTTGCTTCACTTTAATTTATTCTCAGTTACCATTCTAATACCTAATGATCCTTTTATTCTATCTAATTTTTCAATTTTAATGTCAATTTTTTTAACTCTTTGATCCTCAAAACATGTTTCAGATATTTTTGAAGCTAAAGTCTCTAAGAGATATAATCTACTTGCAGAAGTATGTTTTTTTATTGCATCCAAAATAATTTCATAAGAAATCACATCCTTAATGTTATCATTTTTATTTTTATTTAAATAATCAATTGTCAAAAAAACATTGAATTTTAATCTCTGTTTTTTTCCAAACTCAGATTGATAAACTCCAATTTCAGTTTCATGAACAAAATCCTTAACAAATATCTGTTCCAATCATGACCTCCATTATAAATTTTTTTTTCATTACCCTAATAAATAAATTATTTAAGGTAATTTATAAAAAACATGGTTACCAATTTCATTTGTTTTTAAAAACTTTTTTGACCAACTAGGGCTTACAAATTTAGAATGGTAAAAAGTAGCACCACCAGTTAGAAATCTAGCTGAGGGTTCTAATAATATTTTAGATAGCTTCAAAATTCTTCCATAAATTTTTTTTTCGTTAATTGTTTCTAATTTACCATCACAGTTGTAGGAAAATTGACAAGCATTTAATCTGTTAGCACCCTCTGAAATGACACCACAAACACTGCTCGGAAATTCATTTGATAACACTCTATTAATTATTACTTCTCCGACAGCATACTGACCTTCAATCGTTTCACCCCTAGCTTCAAAATAAATAGCTTCTGCCAAACATTTCATTTCTGAAGTAGGTTTTTTAGGCTGTGGTAATTTATCAAGTGCATCAAAAGAAAACTTTTCTGTATCATAACTGGCAAAACCAGATAAGTTTTTTAAGCTATTTTGATCAAAAGAAGAAATTAAAAATAAATCGGATACTATAAAATCTTTTAATAATGTAGAGGAATCTATTTCTTTTGTTTCAAGTTCACTATTTAATTCTTCCGCATATCCCAAATTGTGGAAAAATATAAAAAGGAAATTTAATAATATAGAAACTAATATTTTCCGGTTATATTTCATGATTTGTTAAAAAAAAACTCAGTGCATAGCTCTTAATGCTTATATGACAATCATGCAAGCCTTATATAAAAAAAATTAGATAAGTCATTTCAATATAAAAATTATTTTGCAGCTGCAAGTCTGGCAATCGGTACTCTATATGTCGAACAAGAAACAAAATCTAAACCAATTTTTTTACAAAAATCAATAGATTTTGGATCTCCGCCATGTTCTCCACAAATACCTATTTTGATATTAGGGTTAGCTATTCTGCTCCTTTTGGAAGCAATTTTTAATAGTTCTCCAACACCATCTAGATCTAGTGATCTAAATGGATCTTCAGGAAATATTTCTTTTTCTAAATAATTTCTCATGAATGAACCAGAGTCGTCCCTGCTTAACCCATATGTCATTTGTGTAAGGTCATTAGTTCCAAAACTTAAAAAAGAACTTATTTTAGACAATTCACCCGCTTTTAATGCAGCTCGTGGTGTCTCAACCATTACACCCAACTTATAACTAATTTTAAAATTAATTCCTTCACTTAATTTCGTTAATACACCATCAATTAAATTTTTAAGCCAATTAACTTCCTTGAAAGTCGAAACCATTGGTAACATTATTTCAGGAGGGAATTTTGATTGATTCTTTCCATAAACATTTATGCTAGCTTTAATTATAGCTTGAACTTGCATTTTATATAATTCAGGTAAAAGAATACCCAATCTAACTCCTCTTTTACCCAACATGGGATTTATCTCAGCCATTTGCCTACAAAGGTCAGATACTTGTAAAAAGGTCAGCTTTAACTCATCAGCCAATACCTCTAATTCATTTATACTATTTGGTAAAAATTCATGAACAGGTAAATCTAACAATCTAATAGTTACTGTTTTAAAACGCATTATTTTGAAAATTTTCTCAAACTCTAATTCCTGGATTTTTGAAAGATTAGAGATAAAACTTATCTTATCATTCTTATCAGATGACAAAAGAATTTTTTGCATTATTTGCAAAGAATTTTTTTCAAAAAACATATGTTCAGTTCTGCATAATCCAATACCATCAACTTTAAATCCTTTTGCATGTACAGCCTCTTTTACAGTGTCTGCATTTGCTTTAACACTTATCTTTCCAAGACCACTTGCCCAATTCAATATTTCAAAAAAATTTTTAGAAAGTTTTGGTTGTACCATTTTTGCATTACCTTTTGATACTTGACCAGTTGATCCATCAATTGTAATCATTTCACCTGATTTCAAAATTTCACCAGCTGATGTAATTATAGTATTTAGGCTACTATTAATATTTAAATCACTTACTCCTACTACACATGGTTTGCCAAGACCACGTGCAACTACTGCCGCATGGCTACTCATACCACCCCTTAATGTAAGAACTCCTGCTGATGCATGCATCCCTCTTATATCTTCAGAACTTGTTTCACTTCTGACAAGAACTACATCAATACCTTTCGAACTCATTTTTATTGCTTCTTCAGCTTTAAAAGCAATTCTTCCAGAAATACCACCTGGACTTGCAGGTAATCCAACTCCAATGATATCAAGTTTAGAATTTTGATTAATCTGTGGATGTAAAGACTGAACAAACATTTCAGGGTCTATATTGGTAAGCATTTTTTGTTTACTAATGATGCCATTTTTTACTTTGTCTATTTGAAGTTTCATAATAGCTGAAGTTTTCAAATCAACATCGTTAGCATCTACCAAAAAAAGATTCTTATGAGTTATTATAAACTGATATTTAAGTTTTTTTTCAAAAAAATTAGAAGCTAATTTGTCAAGTTTCTGAATTTTATTAAAAAAATGATTTGAAAAAATATTAAATTTTGGTCGACCAATCTCAATTTTTTCTAATAACAATTTTTTAAAATTATTACCATTAAACTGTCTTGGATAAGAATAATGATTTCCACCTTTTTGGTATGAACCATTGATTTTTTCTTTACCAGTATCAGGATCAACGAATTGTATTTCTAAATCAATATCAGTTGACTTTACATTCTTAAATATCATCTTTTGAATAATTAAACCCAAATAATCATTATCAATAAACCCTAGTGAACTTCTCAATATTTTTGATGTTGGACTTTGCCATTCGCTTAACATTGCTTTAAATCCATAATGTATTTGCTTTGATGGATCTTGAGGAAAATCAAAACCCAAACTAGTACTACAATAATGTTCAAATTCACTAATTAAAAAATTTAAAGATTTTATATCTAGATTATTTAAAGAATGTACTTGATTAGTCTCAAGAGTTGTCAAAATTTTATTTTCAAAAAAATCTGCTTCTAAATCAAAAACTCGTATCCCAAAATCTTTGATATGATTCAAATATAACAAGATCGAATTTTTTTTCCCAATTTTTTTTGATAATTCATCAAGCTTATCAATTACAAAAAATTTTGATTTATAATCTAAATTTGCAATTGGTTCATCTAGGATTAAGATTTCCGGTTTTTTGATTAATGCCCTTGCAATGAGTGAAATTTGTTTTTCTCCATCTGATAAATAGGAAA
>Ga0208390_1000345_pt1 | contig 16343 bp, 21 predicted proteins | sample Knorr_S7_td_Surf_FD_185594 | JGI IMG/M metagenome (GOLD analysis project Ga0208390, IMG submission 185594) | Marine microbial communities from Southern Atlantic Ocean transect - Knorr_S7_td_SurfaceA_ad_6m_LV_A (SPAdes) (version 2) | ecosystem: Environmental > Aquatic > Marine > Oceanic | place...
ATTAGAGTAAAAGAAGACGGTTCTGGTGTTGTGACTGAAAATGTTAAAATGTCTACTAATCCACCTGATGATAATGCTATCGAGGAAGCTGTTAAAATAAAGGAATCTGGTAAAGCAAAAGAGGTAGTCGCAGTTTCTGTTGGCGAGGAGAAAGCTCAAGAAACAGTAAGAAAAGCTTTAGCAGTTGGTGCTGACAGAGGAATACTTGTTAAAGCTGAGGGTGCAATAGAACCATTAGCAGTTTCAAAAATTTTACAAAAAATTGTTGAAAAAGAAAAACCTGACTTAGTTTTTATGGGCAAACAAGCTATTGATGATGACTGTAATCAAACAGGTCAAATGTTGGCAGCTTTATTAAAATGGCCACAAGCAACTTTCGCCTCAAAAATAGATGTAAAAGATAAATCATTGGAGGTGACAAGAGAGATTGACGAAGGTCTTGAAACAATAGAGGTAAATATTCCAGCCATAGTAACATGTGATTTAAGATTGAACGAACCGCGTTATGCCTCTTTGCCAAACATCATGAAAGCAAAAAAAAAACCAATTGAACAGTTAAATGCATCTGATTTGGGAGTAGATACAAAACCTAGAATTGAGCAAATCAAGGTTGAAGAACCACCAAAGAGAAAAGCTGGGATTAAAGTCGCAAGCGTTGAAGAATTGGTGCAAAAATTGAAGAATGAGGCTAAAGTAATATAGATGTCAGTTTTATTAATTTCAGAACATAACAATAAAGAACTAAAACCCTTTACTTTGAATGCTATTACAGCAGCTTCAAAAATAAATGAAGACGTTCATGTTTTAGTTTTAGGACATAACTCTGATAGTGTTGCCAAATCAGTTTCTGAAGTGCCAAATGTCAAAAAGGTGATACATATCAACGATACTATCTATGAAAATTATTTAGCTGAAAATTACACATCCGCAATAATCAATTTATCAAAAGATTATTCGCATGTAATGTGTTCAGCTAATACGTTTGGAAAAAATTTAATGCCCCGTGTAGCGGCTTTGTTAGATGTTTCTCAAGTAAGTGATATAACTAAAGTTATAAGCTCAGATACTTTCTTAAGACCAATTTATGCAGGAAATGCATTTGCAACAGTAAAAAGTTCTGACAAAATTAAATGTATAACAATTAGACCGACATCATTTGATCCAGCACCAACCACAGGTGGATCTGCTGAAATACAAACTGGTGAAGTTGGAGACTCTACAAATTTATCAAAATTTATCAAAAAAGAGGAAATTAAATCTGATAGACCTGAACTTGGAACAGCAAGAGTTGTTATTTCAGGTGGTAGAGGAATGCAAAGTGGTGAAAATTTCAAATTAATAACTGCGGTAGCAGATAAACTTAATGCAGCAATTGGAGCATCTAGAGCTGCTGTTGATGCTGGTTATATAACAAATGATCACCAGGTAGGACAAACTGGCAAAGTTGTTGTACCAGATTTATATATAGCTGTTGGTATCTCTGGAGCAATTCAACATTTAGCAGGAATGAAAGAAAGCAAAGTAATCGTAGCAATTAATAAGGATGGTGAAGCTCCAATTTTTAGTGTTGCTGATTATGGTCTAGAAGCTGATCTTTTTGAGGCACTTCCTAAATTTCTAGAGGAATTAAATAAATTAAACACTATACAAAAATAATAAAATCTGTAAAAAATATTTATGTCCAAAGAGTCAATGGAATATGATGTAGTTATTGTAGGTGGAGGCCCCTCAGGTTTAACAACAGCAATTAAACTGAAACAACTAAACTCAAATTTAAATGTTTGTGTTTTAGAAAAAGCATCAGAAATTGGTGCACATATATTGAGTGGTAATGTTTTTGAAACAAGAGCTTTAGATGAATTAATACCCAACTGGAGGGAATTAAATTCTCCAATTAAAACAAAAGTGACAAAAGAAAAATTTTTGTTTTTAGGTAAAAATAAATCATTAAATTGGCCAACTTGGCTTTTGCCCGCAGTTCAAAAGAACCATAATAATTATATCATTAGTCTTGCAAATTTATGCAGATGGCTTGCTGAACAAGCTGAGACCTTAGGTGTTGAGATTTTCCCAGGCTTTCCTGCTAGTGAAATTTTATATAACGAAGATGGATCAGTTAAAGGTGTAGCAACACAAGACATGGGAATCGACAAAAATGGGGATAAAAAGGATAGTTTTGAACCAGGTATTGAATTATTAGGTAAAGTGACTGTATTTGCTGAGGGTTGTAGAGGACATCTAGGTAAACAATTAATTCAAAAGTTTAAACTTAACAAAGATAAAGATCCTCAACAATATGGAATTGGTTTTAAAGAAATATGGGAAATCGATGAAAAAAAACATGAAGAAGGACTAGTAATGCATACTGCTGGCTGGCCATTGGATAACAATACTTATGGTGGAAGTTTTATGTATCATGCAGAAAATAAACAAGTTTTTTTGGGATACGTTATCGGACTTGATTATAAAAACCCTCATTTATCTCCTTTCGATGAATTTCAAAGATTTAAAACTCATCCTGCAATAAAAAAGATAATTGAAGGGGGAAAGAGAATATCTTATGGTGCGAGAGCTCTTATCGAAGGCGGTCTTCAGAGTCTTCCCAAAATGTTCATGCCCGGTGCTTTATTAATAGGTTGTGATGCAGGAACACTAAATATGCCAAAAATAAAAGGATCTCATACAGCAATGAAAAGCGGAATAATTGCAGCAGAAACGATTAATGATCATATTAGCTCAGGTAAAAACTTATCTGATTATGAGAAAAAATTTAAAGATAGCTGGTTATACAAAGAGTTGTATCATGCTAGAAATGTAAAACCTAGTTTTAGCTGGGGTTTGATTTTGGGAATTATATTTACAGGAATAGATCAAATATTATTTAGAGGAAAACTTCCCTTTACATTAAAACACAAACATGCTGATCACGAAACTTTAAAACCTGCTAACGAAATGCCAAAAATAGAGTATCCAAAACCAGATAATATTATTACATTTGATAAGACAAGTTCAGTTTATTTAACAGGAACTAATCACACAGATAACCAACTAGTTCATTTAAAACTAAAAGATCCAAATTTGCCAATAAACTATACATTAGAAAAATTTGATGAACCTGCTCAAAGATATTGTCCAGCAGGAGTTTACGAGGTTCAAAAAGAAAATGATATAAATAAATTTGTTATTAACTCACAAAATTGTATTCATTGTAAAACCTGTGATATTAAGGAACCTTCTCAGAATATAATCTGGGTTACTCCAGAAGGTGGTGGCGGACCAAAGTATGGGAATATGTAGCTAAGATAAATCTATTGCAAATTTTTTTAAAGTTTCAATAGGTAAGATCTTCAAAGTATTTTCGTGAGTCCTTTTTAAAAAAATTGGACAACCTTTCCCTGCCTCAACAGCTTTTGCATACCAAGTAGCACAAACACACCAACCATCTCCATCTTTTAATCCAGGAAAACCAAATTCAGGATGCGGGGTAATTAAATCGTTACCAGCTTCTTTACACCATTCTAAAAATTCGGTTGTAACTTTTGCACAAACTGTATGCACACCGTGATCATTCTCATCTGTATTACAACAACCATCTCTGTACCAACCTGTAAGTGGATCTAAAGAACATTCCTCTAAATTTTCTCCAAGAACGTTTTTCTGATTTTTACTCATTTAAATTTTAGTAGGATTGGGCTGACCTTTATAAACTTTCTCAGGATCAAATTTCTTTTCTTTTTCTGTAAACTTCATCTCAACTTTTCTGCCATTCTCTATCGGACCTAATGGAATTGATCGATAAAAACATGACCGATATCCCACATGACAGCTGGCTCCATCTCCAATATCAACAGTGAGCCAAACTGAGTCTTGGTCATCATCAATTTTAATTTCAATAACTTTTTGAACAAATCCACTAGTTTTTCCTTTATGCCAAATAGTTTTTCTTGAACGGCTGTAATAGTGAGCTTCTTTAGTTTCAATAGTTTTTTTAAATGCTTCAATATTCATGTACCCATGCATTAAAATTTCTTTAGTCTTTGAGCACATAGTGATAACAGGTATTAACCCATCATTATCAAATTTAGGGGAAAGAAGATTACCTTCTTCAATTTCAACAACATTCTCTCTTTTTTTGAACATATAAAGTTATTTTGTAGCACATATAGCCATATTTTAAATATTTTAAAATTACGAAAATATAGGTATAAAACCCTGCATGAAACTTGTTAAAGATACTAATCTTAAAAAAGAATTAAAAAATGTAAGTGACTCTGAGGCTGAAGAAGCATTTAAAACTATTCTTTCTTGGATGGGCGAAGATCCAAACAGAGAAGGATTGTTAGAAACTCCAAAAAGAGTTGTTAAAGCTTTTAAGGAATATTTCAAAGGATATAAAGAGGATCCACTTCAAATATTGGAAAAAACTTTTGGAGATGTTGAAGGTTATGACGATATGGTAATTCAAAAGAATATTTCTGTACAAAGTCATTGTGAACATCATATGGCACCAATAATTGGAAAAGCTCATGTTGCTTATATTCCAAAAGAAAGAGTGGTTGGTCTGAGTAAACTCGCAAGAGTAGTTGAAGTTTTTTCAAAAAGACTGCAAACACAAGAAAGACTTACTATGCAAATTGCGAATACCTTAATGGAAGCTTTAGACGCCAAAGGAGTAGCGGTAACAATTGATTCAACTCACCAATGTATGACCATGAGAGGAATTAAAAAAGAGCAAGCAACAACTGTAACTAATTATTATTTAGGTCAATTTAAAGAAGACCTTAGTTACCAAAATAGATATTTAAGATTTATTAGTATTTCAAAAGATTAAAGTGTCTGAACAATTTAAAGCATTAATTTTAAATCAAAAAGGTGAAGAGTTTAGTAGAGAAGTTAAATCAATAGATAAGAGTTTTCTTAAACACGGTGATGTAACAGTTAAAGTCGATTATTCAGATTTAAATTTTAAAGATGGAATGATTTTGAAGAATGGTGGAAGACTAGTAAAGGAATTTCCGCATATTCCAGGAATAGATTTTTCAGGAACAGTTATAGAAAGTCAGAATTCAAAATTTAAAAAGGATGATGAAGTAATATTAACAGGATTTAGAGTTGGTGAAATTTTTTATGGTGGATATTCCCAGTTAGCTAAAGTAAATGCTGAATTTTTGATAAAAAAACCAAAAAATCTTACAAGTAAGCAAGCTATGATCCTTGGAACAGCAGGCTTTACCTCTTTGATGAGTGCTTTTGCGATAAAGGCAAGGGAAGAAATTTTGCTGGGTGAGAAAGTAAATGATGTTTTAGTAACTGGAGCAACAGGGGGAGTTGGTAGTATTGCAGTAATAGCATTGAATAAAATGGGTTACAATGTGACTGCGGTTACAGGAAAAGATTCTAAAGTGGATTACTTAAAATCTTTAGGTGCTAAAACTGTTGTAAATAGGGCAGAATTCGATAAAGATCCACGACTTATTGATAAAGGTTTATGGGACGGTGTGGTAGATACAGTAGGTGGAAAAATTTTAGCCAATGCAATTGTTCAAACAAATCCAAATGGAATTATTGCAGTATGTGGAAACGCAAATACTAATGAATTAAATACCAGTGTTATCCCTTTTATGTTAAGAGGTATTAAACTATGGGGTATGGACTCCGCTAATTGTAGTATTAAAAGAAGAGAATTTATATGGGGAGAAGCTGCAAAATTAATTAATTTTAATTTATTAGAAAAATCTATTCAGATAGTTAGTTTAGAGGAATTAGTTGAAATTTATCCAAAAATATTAAAAGGGGAAATTTCTGGAAGGGTTTTGGTTGATTTAAATAAATAATGGACTGGGATAAATTAAAAATTTTTCATGCTGTCGCTGAAGCGGGAAGTTTTACTAATGCGACAATTAATTTAAATCTTAGTCAATCAGCAATAAGTAGACAAATTCAATCTTTAGAACAGGATTTAAAAGTTCAATTGTTTGAGAGGCATGCAAGAGGATTGACACTTACAGAAAATGGTGAATATGTTTTTAAAACAGCTCATGAAGTAATTACTAAGTTAAAAGAGGTAGAAACTTCCCTTGGAGATCAAAAAAATAAACCAACAGGTAAATTAACCATTACAACTGTTAGAAGTTTTGGAACTCACTGGTTGACACCAAGAATTCAAGAATTTATGCGTCTTAATCCAGAAATTGATATTGAGTTGGTGTTTGATGATAAAGAACTAGATCTAAGTACTAGACAAGCAGATATTGGTATTTTTATGAGAAGGCCAAAACAACTAAATTATATTCAAAAAAAACTAGTTGATATAAATTATCATATTTATGGTTCAAATAAATATCTAGAAAAACATGGAATGCCAAAAACAGTTAATGATCTAAATAAACATAAATTTATATCTTTTGGCAAAGGTGCTCCTTCACCTGTTTATAATCCAGATTGGGCCTTAAAACTTGGTATGCATGACGGAAAAAAAAGAAAATCTATAATGAAAGTGAATAGTGTGATGGGCCTTTTATTGGCGGTTGAGTCTGGAGTAGGCTTAGCTGCATTGCCAGATTATTTGGTCGATAATTCAAATAATTTAATTAAAGTTTTACCAAAATCTGAAGGACCCATTACAGAGGCACATTTCGTGTATCCACAATCCCTCAAAAATACCGCTAGAGTTCAAGCTTTCAGGAATTTTTTGTTTAGTAAGATCGGTGATTGGAAATCATAGCCAAAATTAGAGAATAATCAGGTTTTTTGACTGCGACATGATTGCGATTGATTATCAATATCATTGAGAATAGTTATCATTCTCATAAACAAATATGCGGAAAAAATAACAATAAAGGAGACTAATGAAAAAAATATCAATTTTTGCGTTAATAACTTCTATCTTTTTTTCAGCATATTCTGTTGCAAATGAAGTTAATGTTTTTAACGCAAGACATTACAAAGCAGATGGTGAGCTTTATTCCAAATTTACAAACATGACTGGTATTAAAGTTAACTTAATAAATGGAAAATCAGGTGCTTTAGAGAAAAGAATAATCAGCGAGGGTGCAGACTCTTCTGCTGATCTTTACATCACAGCAGACGCTGGAAGATGTGGTGCTATGGATGCAAAAGGTACTCTTCAGGGTGGTTTAACATCTGCAGCTATTAAGGCAGCTGTTCCAAAAAGTTTTAGAACAAGCAAGTGGGTAGGTATCGCAAAAAGAGCAAGAATAATTTATTATTCTCCAGAGAGAGTTACTGGTGCTGAATTATCCGGAATGACTTATGAAGGTTTAGCTGATCCTAAATGGAAAGGTAGATTAGTAATAAGGAAGTCTAGCAACATTTATAATAAATCTCTTGTGGCTTCGTTGATTAAAAATAATGGAAAAGCTGCTACAGCAGCGTGGGCCGAAGGCGTTGTTTCTAACATGGCAAGAACACCAACTGGTAATGACAGGGCTCAAATAATGGCAGTAGCTGCTGGTGAAGCAGATATTGCTGTAGCTAATACTTATTACTTAGCTCTTATGTTGTCTGGTAAAAAAGGTGCAGAACAACAAGAGGCCGCAAAGAAAGTTAAAGCTTTTTTTCCTAATCAAAATGATAGAGGAACGCACATGAATGTCAGTTGTGCAGCTTTAGTAAAAGGTGCGCCTAATAAAGCTAATGCTATCAAACTTGTTGAGTTTTTACTAACTCCGCAGTCTCAGGAGCATTTTACAAATAATACTTTTGAGTTTCCTATGATTGATGGTGTTTCACCAAGTCCATTAGTAGTAAACAACTTAGGTTTAGATTTTAAACAAGATATGAAAACTAAACTAGCTTCTTATGGAAAAAATCAAGCTGCTGCAGTAGAGGTAATGACAGCTGCTGGTTGGAAATAATTATGGTGAAAGAAAAAGAAAAATTTTTTTCTGAAGTTGATTTAAATAAATCTTCCGTTGCATGTTCCCCATGTTTAAAGGAGTGTAAAAAAATCAACGAAAGAATAAATAATAGAAAAATATCAGAGATTAAAACTGAGGAGGTTCCGCATATTCTAAAAGTATTTAATTTTTGATTTTCTTAATAGTGTCCATAATTGATTAGTATTGATTATGGGCACTTTATTTTTTTCATTTTTATAATGCGGAGTATAATATGAAATTTAACAGCTGGTTTTTTTCATCTTTTTTAATTTCTTTTATAGTATTAATTCCAGTCATAACTGTGTTTGCAAGTTTTTTTGAGAGCACTTCTAATTACTATGAAATATTAAAAAATACTTTTCTATTTGAGTATATTTCAAATTCACTTATACTTTTATTATCAGTTTTATTACTTACCTTTGTTATAGGAACAGGTGCAGCTTACTTAGTATCTTTCTATAAATTTCCTGGAAGTGAGTTTTTTAAATGGTCGTTAATATTATCTTTTGCAGTTCCACCATACATCTATGCATATTCCTTAACTGCTTTTTTTGAAAATTATGGAACTGCTTTTACCATTCTCAAAAGTTTATTAGGAGATACAAATTATAACAAAAATATTCCTAAATTTGATGGAATGTTTGGAGCGATATTATCTTTATCTTTTTCTCTATATGCATATGTATATATACTAGCCAGAGCTTCATTTTTATATCAATCACAAAATCTAATCGATTTGGGTAAAAATCTCGGCTTTTCAAGGTTTAAATCCTTTTATAAGGTAATTTTACCTGCAGCTAGACCAGCAATAGTTGCGGGTTTATCTTTGGTTGCAATGGAAACTTTAGCAGAATTCGGTGCCGTCGACTTTTTTTCAATAAATACTCTTACTACAGGTATTTACAACTCTTGGATTTATTTTGATGATTTAGCTTTTGCTAATCGAATATCTTTCTTTTTACTATTATTTATATTTTCTTTATTTATCTTAGAAAATTTATCAAGAAAAAAAGCTAAATATCATCTTAATTCAAAAGGTGGATTTAAACAAAAAGAAAAAATAAAACTTTTTGGATTTGATGCCTATTTAGCTTTTGTTTTTTGTTTTTTTATTTTTTTCGTAAGTTTTTTATTTCCACTATGTCAAATGTTGTACTGGACAGTTAAATTTCCTGAAAACTTATTTGATTTACAAATAACAAATTTAGTTTTGAATACTTTATATCTAGTTACGTTATCAAGTTTGGTTTTAATAATATTTTCTTTGATTTCTAATTATGGCAACAGAGTCTCAAATAATAAAACTCTCAATCTTTTATCCACATTGTCTATTTCGGGATACGCTATACCAGGAGTGATTTTAGCTATTGCTTTTATAACTTTTATAGCATGGTTTGATGATAGCATAGTTAAGTTATTAGGCTTTTCGTCAATTAAAAAATTGTTTATAGGATCTATCTTTGGATTGGTTTTGGTTTATTTTATAAGATTTTATTCTTTGGCTTTTAACGGTATTAAATCAGGATATGAAAAGATGAATATTTCTGTCGATGAAAGTGCATACTTACTCGGTTATTCCAAAAGAAAAACTTTTACCAATATTCATATTCCTTTTTTAAGAAATTCACTTTTGTTTATTATTATCCTTATCTCTTTAGAGATTATACGAGAGTTACCAATAACACTTATCTTAAGGCCTTTTAATTTTGAAACTTTCGCTACAACTGCATATATTTCAGCCTCTGAAGATTTACTAGAAGCAGCAGCAGTTCCTTCTTTATTTTTAATTTTAATTGCTAGTTTATTTATTATAGTAACATCAAAATATATTTTAAGAGAAAATAATGAGTAACAATTTTTTTGAAATTAAAAATGTTGATTTTAAAGTCGGAAATAAAGTGAAAGTAAAAAATGTTTCTTTTTCAATAGAAAAAGAAGGGGACATAATATGTTTGTTGGGACCCTCAGGTATTGGTAAAACAACAATTTTAAGAACTATTGCAGGATTGGAAAAAATAGATAAGGGTTCAATTAAACTTGATGGAAAAACTCTGTCCTCAGAAAAAATAAATATTGAACCAGAGAATAGAAATGTATCTCTTGCCTTTCAGGAAAATAGCTTATTTCCACATTATACTGTTAAGAAAAATATTTTATTAGGTTCAGAAAGAAATAAAGGTAATAAAAAAAAACAATTAAATATTGAAGAATTAATAGATTTATTAGATATTTCCCAAATATTAAATAAATATCCACATGAAATAAGTGCTGGCGAAGCACAAAGAGCCTCGCTTGCAAGATCTCTTATCACTAAGCCTGATTTGCTATTATTAGATGAGCCATTATCAAATGTAGATCAAAGTTTTAAAGAAGAGATACAAGAAAAACTAAAAAAAATACTCACAAATTTAAAGATAACAACAATTATAGTCACTCATGATTCATATGAGGCATTTTATTTAGGATCAAAATGTGGAATAATTTTAAATCAAGAACTTAAACAATTTGATGATCCTTATAATGTTTATCATTTACCAAATTCGGTTGAGGTAGTTAACTTTTTAAATAGAGGAATTCTCATTCCAGCAGAAGTAACAAGCCCTAAAAGTTTAGAAAGTAAGGATCTTGGAACAATCACTGGCAATTTTGTTAAGCCATTTCCTATAGGATCTAATGTAAAACTCCTAATCCAGCCAGAGGATTTACAACACGATGATAAAAGTAACTTAAAATTACATGTGGTGGATAGGAAATTTAGAGGTACTAATTTCATTTATACACTTAGAGCCTCTAGCAACACTCTTATCCCAGTTTTTGTCCATTCTCACCATATTCATCAACATGAAATAGATGAAAAATTTGGTATCAAAAGACCAATACATATTGATCATATAGTTTGCTTCTAATAAAAACCTTTTAAAAAATGAAAAGTAACTTTAAAGTATTTTTAAAAGGAATCATTGATGTTAGTCCCCTTATGATTCCAGTGGTCCCATTCGGTCTAATATTTGGCGTGTTGGCTATTGATATCGGATTTACACCAATCCAAACGATAGCAATGTCTCTTATAATTTTTGGTGGTGCTTCTCAAATAGTTTTATTGCAATTATTTTCAGGTGGAGCTTCTTCTTTAGTAATAATTAGTTCTGTGGGAGCTGTCAATTCACGTCATTTACTTTATGGAGCGGTTGTATCTGAACATCTTTCAGATTTAAAATTAACTTGGAAAATTATTATTTCATACTTTTTAATTGATCAGGCTTTTGCAATATCAAATGAATATTTAAAAAAGAATAAGGATAATAATAGATATTTTCATTTATTGGGTGGTGGAGCTACTTGTTGGGTAATTTGGCAATCAACAACATTTTTAGGTATTATCCTTGGAGCAGCAATTCCAGAAAAACTTGGACTAAGTTTTGCGGTTCCTTTAACATTCTTAGCTTTATTAGTTAATGATTTCAGAAAATTTATAAATGTAATTGTAATATTAGTTTCAGGTTTAGTGGCCACATTTGGTTATAATTATATTCCTTTTAAAGCATATGTCATTGTTGCAGCTGTGGCTGGATTATTTGCTGCAATGATATTAACAACAAAAGATAAAAAAGCATGAGCAACTGGGCATTAATTATATATTGTGGGTTGATTACTTATTTAACAAGATTTTCCATGATTGCTCTAATTAAAAAAGAAATGTTTAATGATAGAATTAGAAAGATATTATCATTTGTGCCCTCCGCAATATTTCCTGCAATAATTTTTCCAGCAATTTTTATTAATGACAAAGGTTTGTTCGAGATAGATAATAATCCAAAAATATTAGCTGCAATAATTGCAATGGTCATCGGTATTTTCTCTAGAAGTATAATTGCGACAATATTTTCAGGATTAGCCTCTTACTGGTTTTTAATATTTGTTGTATAAGAAGTTATGAAAAGAATTTTAACCTTTTGTTTTCTTTTATTTGCAATCAATGTAAATGCTATGGAAAAGGAAACAACTTTCAAAAAAGAATTATTTGATAAAGCACAATCTGAGGGCAAAGTTGTAGTGGTCAGCTCCTGGATTAAGTATTGTACGTCATGTGCTAGCCAAATGAAAGTTTTGAATAAAGCGAAAAATGATTTTCAAAATATTGAATATTTTAGTTTCGATGTAACGAATAAAGATATTGCTAATTTTTTTAATGTACAATATCAAACCACACTTTTAATTTTTAAAGATAATAAAGAAGTTTATAGAAGTCTTGGAGAGACTACTAAAGAACTGATCTATAAAGCTTTAGAGACTTCGATTTAATTCAAATACCTAAATTAATATTTTTAGATACATTGAAATCAATTTGAGCAGGTTTTTTTAAATTAAGGTTGTTCATGATTTCAATATATTGATCAACACTACTCACTTGCAATCTTGGATTTTGTTTCTTTTCTTTTCCAATTGTACTTACTTTTTCACCCTTGTAATCATGAGCAGGGTATAAAAGAGTTTCTTCAGGCAGTTTTAAAAGTTTATTAAATATTGAATTATAAGCATCTTTTGAACTACCATTTTGAAAATCTGTTCGACCGGTTCCGTTAATTAATAATGTATCTCCCGAAAAAAGATAATTATTCATTAAAAAGCAATAACTATCTGAAGTATGTCCAGGAGTATACATCGCTCTTATTTGAAGATTATCAAGATTAATATATTCATCATCTTTAACTTTTATTTCAACTGCATCCGCAGGAGTATGGGCGCCCATAATAGTTGAGCATTTAGTGATATCTTTTAGTTTAGATGCTCCCGTAACATGATCTGCATGAATATGTGTGTCAATCACTTTTACTAATTTTAAGTCTAATTCTTTGAGTAAATTTATATATTCACCAACGTTTTCTATTACAGGATCAATAATTAACGCTTCTCTACCTTTTCCTGATGAAATTAAATATGTATATGTTGAAGAATTTGTATCAAACAATTGTTTAAAAATCATTTGATTATAATAACACATAAGTACAAATTGACCCATTGTAAAAATTACCCTCGGTAGTTAGATCTCTTACTATCTATGAAATTATTTAAATTTTTAATCATCTTTTTATTTACTTATACATTTGCCTACGCTGATAAAAACATGAAAATTGGCTCTAAAGGTAAAGAGAGTGAAGTCTCACGTACAATTAAAGTTGTGATGTATGACAATTATTATGAACCAAGTTCATTTCAAATTAAAACCGGTGAAACAATTAAGTTTGAAGTTGAAAATGCTGGCATGCTTGTACACGAATTCAATATTGCAAATAAAATGATGCATATGAAGCATCAACCTGAAATGATAAGAATGGTTGAAAATGAAATTCTATTAGCTGACTCCATTGATAAAGAAAAAATGAAAAAAATGGCAAAAATGGATAAAGCTATGGCTCACTCTCATAGCAATAGTGTTTTGCTTGAGCCAAAGCAAAAGGGAGAAATCATTTGGAAATTTGATAATGCAGTAAACATTGAAGTTGCTTGCAATGTTCCTGGTCATTATCAAGTTGGAATGATTGCTAAAGTTGATATAAATTAACTTAATGGACACTGCAGCGAGGACCAATTTTAATTGGTCATGCAAACATACTTGGAAAAGAAGCGCCAAAAATACTGCTTGGTGTTTGCTTGGTTGTGCGATTGGAGATTTGGGAACAATTTTATTTTTTCAGCTTACAAAAATTCCATTTCCTGTTTTAGGAATAATGATTTTAGCTATCGTTAACGGTTTAATTACAAGTATCATTTTAGAAACAATTATTTTAATGAAACAAAATTTTAATTTTTTTAGAGCTTTTAAGACTGCAATTGGTATGAGCTTCATATCAATGATAAGTATGGAAGTTGCTATGAACTTAACTGATTACTTTTTAACTGGTGGTGCAATATTAACATGGTGGGTTGTGCCGATTATGCTATTAGCAGGCTTTGTAACTCCATGGCCATATAATTATTGGCGATTAAAAAAATTTAATATTGCGTGTCATTAAAAAATTGGGACAACAAAACTTGGCTTTCTTCAAATAGTTATATTAATTCTTTCAACAAATTCTTAATTAAAGAGACTAAGCTCAATAAGAATTCTAAAATTTTGGATATTGGATGTGGTCGCGGTAAGATTATCGGCTCATTAAGTTTAAAATTAAGACTTAAAAATAAACCAATTGGTATAGATTTGGTTAATCATAAAGATAAAGATAGAAGAATCACTTTCAAAAAAGTTGATGCTTTATCTTTTTTTAGAGATAATAAAAAAAGATTTGATTTAATTTTGGTCAAACAAACTGTGCATTTACTTCAGCTTAATCAAATTAAAATTTTATTAAGAAAAATGAGCAAAAGTTTAAATATAAAAGGAAAAATATTTATTTTCATGCTTAATCCGAAAAATAATGAAATTCCTAATTTTAAACTTATGAGAAAAAAATTGTTAATATCTTTAAAGAAAGATAAAGAAATTTTGGGTTTAATCTCTAGTTTATATCCTAAAAGAACGCTTAAAAATTTTTCTTATAAAGTTGAAATTACTAAAGAGACATATATTAAAATGATTAAAAAAAAGTACATTTCGACACTTTTAAGTTTAAGTAACAAACAGATACAGAATGGTATTAATGAAATTGATTTTAAATATGGAAAAAAATTAAGATTTAGTGATAAATTAATTTGTATAATCATTAAAAATATTTAAGAATAGATTAATATGAATCAGTTTTTTAAAAAATTTAATAATTTTTTTTCAAATTTTGAGGCCTTAGGATCTCTGTTTTTTAGACTTATAATTGGCATAGCATTTATAATTTATGGACTTGGAAAATTTCCTTTACCACCAGAGGGGCTCATAGATTACTTTGGTCTATCACCATTTGTAGCAAGTTTAGTCGCTATATCGGAAGTTTCAACTGGAATAGTTTTAATAATTGCTCATTTTGTTAAAAACCCTTTAGGTCAAACTTTGACTAGACTAGCAGGCTTAAACATTGTTGTTCTAATGATTTGTATTTTTATAGTAGCTCACAGGGATTGGTTTATAACCAAACAATTATTTACAAGTATACAAACTTTTCTTTTGATTGGAGGATTTTATTTCTTAGTGAAAGGTAATAAGATTTAGAATATATTAAATAAATTTATGAGATATATTAAAGGATTAATAGATTTAATAATAAGCTTAGTAGTATCAACAATAATTATCTACGGAATAAACATAATTGCCGGATTTGCAGGAGCTGATTACACATTTACACATGGAGAGACTTTTGTGATTTGGATTTTAATGGCAATACTTGTGAATAATTGTTTCAGAAAATAGTTTTGTTATGAGCAATTCTGTTAAAACTGATGATGTAATTTTTAATTTTTTTAAACAGATATGTGATGAGAAAGACGACCAAAAGTGTGTTGAGCTAGGAAATAGTTGGATACAAGCAATGGAAAAAAATCTTGAAAATATTGAGGCAAAATTAGATGGAGAAGAAAAAACAAAACATAAAGTCAACATTCAGAATAATAAAGATCATTTGAATTCACTTAAGGGAAAAAATTCATCTGAATGGCGTGAATATGCAACTAAATGCATGATTGAAATTATGGATAATAAAGTATAGTTATTAGTTTAAAGGGGTGTCCTAAAAGACTGAGAATAAACCCTACGAACCTGTCCGGTAATTCAGAAAGGGAAAATTATGAAAGAAACACAGTTTATTAGCCAATCAGTTTCTCTATCTATAATTATCTTTATAAGTTTGATTTTTGTTTTTTTGGGTATTTATCACTCAAAAAAATATCAAGGACTTAAAAACTATCTTACCGCCAATAGAAACATTGAATTATTTTCTTTAACCACAAGTTTAACAGCTTCAGCTTTAGGTGCATGGATTTTATTTGGGCCCGTATCTGCAGCCACATGGGGAGGAATTGGAGCAATTATTGGATATTCCTTAGGAACAGCATTTCCAATGTTTATATTAATCTTTCTTGGAAAAAAAATTAGAGAAGAGTTTCCAAGAGGATCTTCATTAATTGAATTTATGAGAAAGAAGTTTAGGAAAAGTTTATTCAAACTTATTCTTTTAATGACAGTTTTTTATATGTTTATTTTTTTGTGTGCTGAAGTAACTGCAGTAGCAGTTTTGATAAATTACATATCAGGCACAGAATTTTGGATAACTGCTTTAATCGTTTTGTTATCTACTTTAGCTTATACTTTATATGGTGGTTTAAAAGCTTCGATTTTTACAGATAATTTACAGATGGTTGTAATTGGAATATTGTTATTATTTTCCTTTATATATCTCAATTCCACAGTTGGATCCCAATTTTCTTTTGAATTTGTTAGAGAAAGAAATCCTCAATTATTAAGTAGCTTATACATACCAAATTACACTGCGGGTTTAACATTTTTCATTGCAGTGGCAG